>Ga0134126_10002264_pt1 | contig 24376 bp, 24 predicted proteins | sample KB31752_FD_96881 | JGI IMG/M metagenome (GOLD analysis project Ga0134126, IMG submission 96881) | Terrestrial soil microbial communities with excess Nitrogen fertilizer from Kellogg Biological Station, Michigan, USA - KB3-175-2 | ecosystem: Environmental > Terrestrial > Soil > Unclassified ... | reverse complement strand
TACTCAGCCAAGTACGCCTCCGCGTTCTACGGCCCGTTCCGCGAGGCCGCCGAGGGCGCGCCGAAGTTCGGTGACCGGGCCACCCATCAGCAGGACCCGGCGAACGTGCTCGAGGCGCTCAGGGAAGTCGAGCTCGACCTCGCCGAGGGCGCCGACATGGTCATGATCAAGCCCGCGCTCAGCTACCTCGACGTCATCCGCCGCGTTGCAGAATCGGTGCAAGTTCCGGTTGCCGCCTACCAGGTCAGTGGCGAGTTCGCGATGATCGAGGCGGCCGCCGCCAACGGCTGGGTGGACCGCGACAAGGCGATCATGGAGACCCTCACCTCAATCCGTCGCGCAGGTGCCAGCGTCATCCTCACCTACTGGGCGACCGAGGTAGCCCGGAAGCTATAAGTGGCGAGAGTCACGGGTATCTGCCCCGATTAGGTAGCTCGGGGGCGGTACGATTTCCGCAATCCCACTGACAGGTCGGCGAATGCTTTGGCATTCCCTCCCATGGTGGGAAGTGGGTGGACAACCGGGTACGGGGGGCCTTCATGGTGACGATGATGCGGCGACGTGGCCGTCGGTCTGCGGCGCAGCGGCCACCAGCGCTGGGCGCGGCGGCCAGGGAGTATGCGGCAATGGGCTGGCCGGTATGCCCCGGCGCTCACCCGAGCGGCGGACTTGACAGCCTTGGGATGCCCGACCCGGGCAGGGCCTGCTCGTGCGACCGGGTTGGATGTCCGGCGCCGGGCGCACACCCGGCATCACCGACCTGGCAAATGCAAGCGACCGTGGATAACGCGGTCATCGGACAGTGGTGGGAAACCCGTCCGGAGGCGAATGTGATTCTCGCCACCGGACGGGTTTTTGACGTTCTGGACGTTCCCGCGATCGCCGGCGCGACCGCGCTCGCCCGGATGACCGCCGCGAACGTGGAAACCGGCCCGGTCGCAGCTCAGGGCACAGACCGGATGCTGTTCTTCGTCGCGACCCGTGGCGCGCCCGATGACGAGGACGAGTGGTGGTCCTGCGGGCTTGACGCGTCGCCGGACCCGACGGAACTCGCCGAGGCGGTGCGGTGGCACTGCCGAGACAGTTACGTGCTCGCCCCGCCGTCGAGGTTCGGCACAGGCCAGGACGTACGCTGGGTGCGCGAGCCGTCCGGACGGTCACTGCCAGACGGACTGCGGCTGCTTGAATACCTGGTCGACGCCTGTGAGGAAGAAGGCTAGCCCGTGACTGAGGATCGTTCCGCCGAACTGTTCGCCCGCGCCGTCGAGGTCACCCCGGGAGGCGTGAACTCCCCGGTCCGCGCGTTCGGGCCCGTTGGCGGGGTGCCCCGGTTCATCGACCGGGCCGCCGGGCCTTACCTGTTCGACGTGGACGGCCGCCAGTACGTAGACCTGATCTGCTCCTGGGGGCCGATGATCCTCGGGCACGCCCACCCTGCCGTGGTGGCGGCGGTCTCAGCAGCGCTCTCCAGGGGAACGTCGTTCGGCGCGGCGACCCCAGGCGAGGTCGACCTGGCGACGGAACTCGTCGCGCGGGCGCCCGTCGAGCAGGTCCGACTCGTCAACTCGGGGACCGAGGCGACGATGTCGGCACTCCGGCTCGCCCGTGGCTACACGGGCCGGTCGGTCGTCGTGAAGTTCTCCGGCTGCTATCACGGGCACGTTGACGCGCTCCTCGTCGCGGCCGGCTCCGGGGTGGCCACGCTCGGCCTGCCGGACACGCCCGGGGTGACCGGCGCGTCGGCTGCGGACACCGTCGTGCTTCCGTATAACGACGCGGACGCGGTCAAGGCGCTGTTCGCGGCTCGGGGCGCGGAGATCGCCTGCGTGATCACCGAGGCCTGCCCGGCCAACATGGGCGTCGTGCCGCCCGCGGCCGGCTTCAACGAGCTGCTGCGGTCGCTGTGCGACGCTTCCGGGGCGCTGCTGATCATGGACGAGGTGCTAACCGGCTTCCGGGTCACCAGCCAGGGCTGGTACGGGCTTGACGGGGTGCGCGGCGACCTCGTGACGTTCGGCAAGGTGATGGGCGGCGGACTGCCGTGCGCTGCCTTCGGCGGCCGGGCGGAGATCATGTCGCGGCTGGCCCCGGTCGGCCCGGTGTACCAGGCGGGCACGCTGTCCGGCAACCCGCTGGCCACGGCCGCCGGCCTGGCCACGCTGCGCGCCTGCACCCCGGACGTCTACGGCGCGGTCGATTCGTTCGCCGACGCGCTGCGCACGCACGTGTCGGCCGTCCTTGAGAAGGAAGGCGTCCCGCACTACCTGTCCACGGCAGGCAGCTTGTTCACCATCTTCCTCGGCCGCACCGAGCCGGTGCTGAACTTCGCCGACGCCAAGGACCAGTCCACCGCCGCGTACTCCGCGTTCTTCCACGCGATGCTCGACGGCGGCGTCTACCTGCCGCCATCCGCGTTCGAGGCGTGGTTCGTCTCTGCCGCGCACGACGATGAGGCTCTTGAGCGGGTCGCCGCGGCCGTTGGGCCCGCCGCCAAGGCCGCAGCCCGTGTGCTTAGCGTGTAAGACACGGATCGTTCATTCGATCGGTGTCGATTCGGCGCGCTCGCCCACTGAGCCCCTGCCAGGATTGGCTCTGCGTCGCGGGCGCGCCAGCCCGCGCTGGGACAAGGGGAGCCGGATCGATGGCGATAAGAAACGTCATTAGCACGCTGAGCGCGGACGGGACCGAGGTCATGGGGCCAGGCGTCCTCATGTACCACTATCCCGGAAACGACATCATGAACGGCAGCCTGCTGACCGTCGAGAGCAACCACTTCTGCGTGCTGAAGTCTCGCGGTGCGATCCTGAACGTCTACGAGACGGGGCAGTACCCGGTCGAGACCCCGCAGCGCCCGCTGATCGGGAGCATGCAGCAGGCCTTCTACGGCGGGCAGTCCCCCTGGCAGTACGAGGCGCTGTTCGTTTCCCGGGCTAAGAGCGTGGTCAACACCAAGGGCCTCGCCCTGTCGCGGGAACTCGCCGAGATGGTCTACGACGTGGACTACTACGTGCACGTGGACAGCGCTCAGGACGCGGTCAAGCTGGTCACCCACATGCCGTACGCCGGGCACGTGCTCACCGTGGACGCGCTGAACGTTTACGCCGGCCCTGTCGTCGAGCAGTCTGTCAACCAGATCGTGCAGCTCACGCCGCTTGAGCACGTCAACGAGCGGATCCACGACATCACTGAGCTGGTCCGTGGGCACCTGCAGGAGTTCCTGAGCATCTACGGCATCATGCTCAACGACGTGAAGATCCTCATCCGGCCTAAGGACGAGCGGATGCGCGAGTTGATCTCGCTGCGCGCGTTCGGGCTGTCTGAGCTGGACGCGGTCCGCTACTACGTCGCGATGAAGATGGCCGAGCGCGGCCTGGTGTCCGCGCCCAACATGGCCGTCGGCCAGCCGTTCAACATCGGGCTCACCGGCGGCGGGCTGCCGACAGACATCCCCAGCCTGTACGGCCACCACGCCACGGGCAACAGCAACCAGGCCCGCGCCAGCCAGTGACCCGATGACCGACTCCGTTGCCGACAAGCTGCGCGGCCTGCTCGCGTCCGACATCTACTCGGCCAAGGGCAGGCTACGCGCTGACGACCTGCTTGTCAGGGAACGCGTGGCCCGCAGCCTGGCGGCTTCGACCGCCAGGCTGCGGGACCTGGCCAGCCAGTGGCGCGCTGACCGGGTGCCGCCGTCGACTAGGGAGAACCCGTTCCCGCCCGCTGAAGTGATGGCACCGCTCCGGCAGGCGGACCGGCTGGGCAAGGACATCGAGAGCGTCGCGACCGCAGTGCGCGGCCTGCCGCTGCTGCCCGAGGACAAGGTGTGGGACAGGGTGCGGCGAGGCGGCCTTGACGAGCTCATGCAGTTCGACTGGGCCCTCGTCGGCGAGGCCGACGAACTGGCTGCCGTGCTGTCCAGCGCCCCTGACCTGGCCGCGATTGACCAGGCCGGGGTCCAGCAGCGGCTGCGCCGCCTGACGGAGGTCATCGCTGACCGCCGTCGCTACGCCGAGGTCATCGCCTAGCCAGTCAGCCACTCCACGGCCCCGGCGAGGTGGCGCAGGAACGCCGGCTCGGCGTATTGACGGTAACCCATACGGCGTATTGGGTGGAGTCCGTGACCCGGCGACCGGAGACAATGCTCGCGATGGCCGAGGAAACGCTGCGGGTCCAGTTCGGCGCGGCCGAGCTTGCCCGGCTCGCGACCGCGGCGACGCTCGGTGAGCCACTGGCGGCAACGGAGTTCAGCTCACCGCCCGTACGGCGCCGGCTCGCTGACGTCGAAGTGCTCGTCACGTCCTGGGGCTGCCCGCCGCTTACCGATGATGTGCTGCGGCACGCGCCCCGGCTGCGCGCCGTCCTGCACGCGGCGGGGTCGGTGCGCGCCCACGTCGGGCAGGAGGTCTTCGAGCGCGGGATCCAGGTGACCACGGCAGCGAACGCCAACGCGGAGCCAGTGGCCAGGTACACGCTCGCGGCGATCTTGTGGGCGGCTAAAAAGGTGCCGTTCCTTGCGGCTAACGCGCGGGAGCACCGGGGCGACTGGAGTTACCGGCAGGCACACGGCGAGCTCAGCGGTGCCTCGCTCACTGTGGTCCTCGTCGGGTTCTCCCGGGTCGGGCGCCGTGTCGCACGGCTGCTGCAGCAGGTCGGTGTCACCAGGGTGCTTGTCGTTGACCCGTTCGCGGACCCTGGTACGGTCGCCGCCAGCGGTGCCGAACTGGTCAGCCTGCGGCAAGCGCTGCCGCGCGCTGACGTGCTGAGCCTGCACGCACCCGACCTGCCCGCGACAAGGCACATGATCGGCGACGCCGAGCTGGCCGCCCTGCCGCCCGGCGCCACGCTCATCAACACAGCACGCGGCAGGCTGGTCGACCACGCTGCCCTGGAGAAGGCCTGCAGGAAAGGGCTGTACGCCATCCTCGACGTGACGGACCCAGAGCCGCTGCCATCGGCGTCGGTGCTGTACGAGCTGCCCAACGTCATGATCACCCCGCACGTGGCGGGGGCGCTCGGCGCGGAGACTAAGCTGCTGGCCGCGAGCGCGCTCACCGAGCTTGAGCGATACGCGGCCGGCCTGCCGCCGCTGGACGCGGTGACGGCGGAATCCTTGCGGCTACAGGCCTGACGGAAGGCGTGAGCGTGGCGCGACTTAGCGAGCATCCCGCAGACCCGCGGCTGTCGCCGTATACCGGGTGGACGCGGGCCCACTGGGAGGCGACGGCGGACCAGCTGCTGCTCGCCGTGCGGCCGTACGCGGGCCCAGGCAATGCGCTGATCAGCATGCCCGGGCCGGCCAGCCGCGCCGGGACGTGGAGCGACGGCCTTGAGGGGTTCGCCCGCACCTTCCTGCTCGCCGCCTTCCGGCTGGCAGGTGCAGGCGGCCACGATCCACACGGCTTGGCTGACTGGTACGCGGCCGGCCTCGCCACGGGCACCGACCCGGCCGCGCCGCAGCGCTGGCCCCGGCTTGACGAGATCGACCAGGCCAAGGTCGAGGCGGCGTCGATCGTGATAGCGCTGCACGAGACCCGCCCGTGGCTCTGGGACCGGCTCGACGACGCCGTGCGGGCCCGGGTGCTCGACTGGCTCGCCCCGTTCGTCCGCGCCTGGGTCCCGGACAACAACTGGGTCTGGTTCCGTGCCGTCGCGGCGGCGTTTTCCCGGTCCGCGGGCGGCGCGTGGGACCAGGCGGACATTGATTACGCGATCAATCGCACCGAGGACTGGTATGCGGGCGACGGCTGGTACAGCGACGGCGGCCCGCGGATCTTCGATCATTACAGCGGCTGGGCGATGCAGCTGTACCCGTTGTGGTACTGCCGCATCGCAGGCAACCTGGCCGAGCCAAGCCTCGCCGCACGCTACCGCGAACGGCTGCGCCGGTACCTGTCAGACGCGGCGCACCTGGTTGGCGGGAACGGGGCGCCGCTGTTCCAGGGCCGGTCGCTGACCTACCGCTGCGCCGCGCTCGCGCCGTTCTGGGTCGGCGCGCTGTTCGACGCCACCCCGCTGGCGCCGGGCCTAACCCGCCGCATCGCGAGCGGAATGCTGCGCTACTTCCTGGACGCGGGCTGCCTGCGGCCAGACGGCACGCTTTCCATCGGCTGGCACGGCGAATATCCAGCCATCCGGCAGCCGTACTCAGGGCCGGCCTCCCCGTACTGGGCTTCGAAGGGCTTCGCCGGCTTGCTGCTCCCGCCAGGTCACCCGGTCTGGCAGGACACCGAGGCCCCGCTCCCGGTAGAACGCGCCGACTTCACTCTGGCCGCGAGGGCACCGGGCTGGATTATCTCCGGCACGTCCGCCGACGGCATCGTCCGCGTCGCCAACCACGGCGCAGACCACGCCCACGGCGACAAGTCGGCGACAGACGACCCTTTCTACTCGCGCTGGTCCTACGCCACCCACACGGCCCCGGACCTGAGCGACGACGTCGACTCCACGATTGCGTTGCTCGACTCGGCAGGCCGGCCGTCCCAGCGGCGCCCGCTGGAGCTGGTAAGCGCCGAAGGCAGAACGGCGATCTCCCGCCACCAAGCCCACTGGCAAGAGCCCGACGGGTCGTCAACTCTCGGCCCCTGGCTAACCACGGCCAGCGTCGTCAACGGCAACTGGGAAGTCCGCCTGGTCCGCGTAGCTCCAGACAGCGCTACAGGCAACTACACCCTTCGAATCGGTGGCTGGGCGGTGGCAGCGGAAGAACCGCCAGCCCAACAGGAAGGAGAGGGCACCGCGCTCGTCACGACTGCGGACGGCCTAACCAGCCGAGTCACCACCCTGCACGGCACCATGACTCCCGGTGTGCACCGCCCGGCGGAAAGGCACGCGTTCGGCAGCCACGCCGCGATCCCCTACTTGCACTCCACCACACAAATCCAGCCTGGCGAGGTCCAGGCCGCGGCCGTCGCCCTATCGGCGGACCCGACTGGCCCAGGCGATCCGCCCCGGCTCGCTATCGATCCCGACGGAACGGGGCAGGTGGCGGCGACGATCTTCTGGTCTGACGGTGGGCAGGACAAGCTGAGTCTCTAGGCGAATGCCATTACTCGAAAAAGATCTTGAGTTACGGATTGTAATCATCGAATTCAGTTGCTAATCTGTAAGTACGCGATGCGGCCGGTCTCCTGACCGTAGAGGTCTCACAATCCGGACAGGACACCCTGCGGCCGAGCGGCTCTTCACTCTGGCGCCAACCCTGGCACGAGAAACGTGTGCGGGGGGGGTACAGCGCTTGCGGTATTTCCTCGGGGGAGGTGAGCAGGGTGTGTGGTGATGGCAATGGCACCCCTGATGCTCTCGCGCCGGCCAGCGTTGCCGAAGCGCTGCGGTGGCTGCGACCGCCCGGCATCCGCCTGCGACGTCCACCACATCAGGCACAAGAGCGACAGCGGCGAGACATCCATCCACAACTGCGGGCTCTTCTGCGAGTTTCATCACGAGGCGTGTATCCACCGCTGGGGCTGGGAGGTCATCCTCCATCCCGACGGGACAATGGAAGCCCGGAGTCCAGACGGCAGGCGGCTCCTGAGAAACCAGTCCCCGCCAAGCCAACGCGCCGCTTAAGGCGGGCGCACGTTACCCGCCCCAGTCCGGGATGTTCGTGGCGGTAAGCTGACCTCGCCATGGCTGAGATCACTGTCGTTCACCTGCTAAGGCACGGTGAAGTGCATAACCCGAACCACGTGCTGTACGGCCGCCTCCCCGGCTATCACTTGTCGGCCAACGGCCGCATGATGGCCGCCGCCGCAGCTGACTACTTCGACGGCCGCCCCATCGCGGCCGTCTTCGCGTCACCTCTTGAGCGGGCGCAGGAGACAGCCCAGCCAGTGGCTGACCGGCTGGGCCTGAAGATCACCACCGACGACCGGCTCATCGAGTCCGCGAACGTGCTTGAGGGCAAGTCGGTCAGCCTGGCCAGCCTCGCGGTCAACCCGCTGAACTGGAAGTACCTGTGGAACCCGTTCACGCCGTCCTGGGGCGAGCCTTACCAGGAGGTCGTCACGCGGGTCCGGCAGGTCGTTGACCGGGCCCGGGACACGGCGCGCGGCCAGGAAGCGGTGTGCGTCAGCCACCAGTTGCCGATCTGGGTCAGCCGCCTCGCCGCCGAGCACAAGCGGCTGTGGCATAACCCGAACACGCGCCAGTGCGCGCTCGGTTCTGTCACCAGCTTTACCTTCGACGGAGACGAGCTCAGCGGCGTTTCCTATGCCGTCCCGCCCCGGCGACAGGTCACTGATCCTGATAGGGCACAATAGACCGGGTACTACCCCCTGTAGGAGACCGTAAGGAACCGGCTGGTGTTCAAAGCGAAGCGCCGGACGGTCGTCACCGTGACGGCCGTAGCCGCCGTGCTGCTCGGCGGCGCGCTCGCGGCGACGCTCTTGACCTCGGGGAAGAACAACGCCAACGCCAGTGGCAACACCGTCCAGTACCAGGCTGGCCAGCGGCCGCTCGTTCCCAACCTCACCGGAAAGTCGCTGACCGGCACCTCGATCAGCCTGTCCAGCTACCGGGGCAAGGTCGTCGTGCTGAACTTCTGGGGCTCATGGTGCTCGCCCTGCCGTGATGAGGCATCTTTGTTCGCGGGGCTGAGCCAGCAGTATGCCCCGAAGGGGGTCGTGTTCCTCGGCGACGATGTGGGCGACACGCCAGCAAACGCGCTGGCGTTCACCAGCAGCCAGGGCATCACGTACCCAAGCTTCAACGACCCGGGTTACGCGGTCGTCGCACAAATCTCCCAGGTCGTGCCCGTGCACGACACCCCGACCACCGTGGTCATCGACAAGACCGGGCACGTCGTTGGCACGATCATCGGTGCGGCCAACTACAGCGAGCTGACCACGCTTCTGCGAGAGGCGGCGGTGACACAATGACGGACGTTCACGCTCCACAATCCCAGCCAGAGTCCGCGGCGGCCGAGGACGATGCCGCGCGCTCGTTCGCGCTCGACCAAACGGGAACGGCGGAAGGTGGCAGTGGCAGGACCAGCCCGCCGCCAGCGGCTAACGCCGGCTGGCTGCGCTGGGGCTGGCGGCAGCTCACCTCCATGCGGACCGCGCTGGTCCTGCTGTTCCTGCTCGCGCTCGGCTCCATCCCTGGCTCGGTGCTGCCGCAGCAGGGCAACGACGCGGGCGCGGTGCAGCAGTACTACGCCTCGCATCCCAGCCTCGCGCCCTTCTTGAACCACCTTGGCCTCTTCAACGTGTTCGCCGCGCCGTGGTTCGCGGCGATCTACCTGCTGCTGTTCGCGTCGCTCGTCGGCTGCGTCGTGCCGCGGACCTTCCGGCTGGTCGGCGCGGCCCGGACGCCGCCGCCCCGCGCGCCGAGGAACCTGGTGCGGCTGCCGCACTCCGCTACTTACAACTCCGCGCTCTCGCCCGACGCGGCGGTTGCGGGAGCGGCGGCGATACTTGGCGGACAGCGGTTCCGGCTGCGGCGCTCGGCGAGCGACGCCAAGGATCACTGGGTGTCCGCCGAGAAGGGGTACCTGCGCGAACTCGGCAACCTGCTGTTCCACCTGTCGCTGCTCGGCGTGCTGCTCTCGATCGCGGCTGGGGGCCTCTTCGGCTACAAGGCCGACAAGCTGCTGGTCGAGGGACAGTCGTTCTCTGACACAGTCTCCGCGCTCGACGAGTTCCACCCGGGGCGGCTCGTCTCCGGCGACGACCTCGCGCCGTTCTCGGTAACGCTGAACAAGTTCACCGCGAACTACCTCGACACGGGAGAGTCGCGCGGGCAGCCGTCCAACTTCGACGCGGACGTCTCGTACACGTCATCGCCTGGCGCGAAGCCGGGGACCTACCACATCCGGATCAACGACCCGCTCTCCGTTGACTCGCTGAAGGTGTACCTGATCGGGCACGGCTACGCACCGGAGTTCAAGGTCATCGGGGCTGACGGCAAGGTGGCGTACGAAGAGGCGACCCCGTTCATCCCGGCCAACACCGGGACCTTTGAGTCCGACGGTGTCGTCAAGGCAGCGGACGCCTCACTCGGCTTCATGGGCGTCTTCGAGCCGACCATGTTCTCGGCCAACGGCACGCTGACGTCGATCTTCCCGGCCGCCGATGCCCCAGCGGTGTCGCTGATCGGCTACTACGGGAACCTCGGGATGAACAACGGGATCCCGCAGTCGGTCTACCAGCTCGACACCTCCGGGATGACCAAGCTTTCCGGGTCGCCGCACCTGCTAACCCCAGGCCAGACGTGGAAGCTGCCGAACGGCAAGGGCTCGATCACTTTCGTCGGCGTTAAGCAGTGGACGTCGCTGGCGATCACCTACGACCCCGGCCAGGTGCCCGCGCTCGTCTGCGGCATCCTGGCCCTCGCCGGATTGCTGCTGTCGTTCTTCGTGCGGCGGCGCCGGGTGTTCGTCCGGGCCGTGCCCGCGGCGTCGGGTACTGGATCCGTCGTTACCATCGGCGGGCTCACCAGGTCCGACGCCAGCGGCGGGTTCGAGGAAGAGTTCGCTGAACTGGCTGCCGAGATCGCCTCGGCCGAGCCAGGCAATAAGTCTGAACCAGGAGCGTGAGGCTCGTGTCCATCAACCTTGGCTACGCGCACGCCAGCAATGACTTCCTCATCGCGGCCCTGCTGATCTACTCGCTTGCGGTAATCGCCTTCGCCGGCGACTACGCGTTCGGCCGGCCCAAGCGGGCGGCCGCGCTGGCGAAGACCGCAGTGGTCGGCGCGAAGGCGCTCGTGACCGTCGGCGCAGCCGACGGCGCTGGCACGTCCGACAGCACCGGAACGGTCGACCCCGCCGATGGCGCTAATGTGTCCGACGGTGTGACCGCAACCGGTGACGTGCCTGCCGAGGCACCTCGCCCGCAGCGGCCTGTCGGTGCCTTCAAGGCCATGTGGGAGGCCGGGCCGTGGGTCCGGTGGGCGGTGGCCCTCAGCGCGCTTGGCGCGCTCGCGCACCTCGTGGCGGTGATCACCAGGGGGCTTGCGGTGGACCGCGCCCCGTGGGGCAACATGTACGAGTTCATCACGGCGCTGACCTGCGTGGCTGCGATCTTCTTCGGCTACATTGTGGTGCGGTACCGGGCCTGGGCGCTCGGCGTGTTCGTGATGGGCGCGGTCGTGCTCGCGCTCGGCCTCGCCGAGACGATCATTTACACGCCTGCCGGGCCGCTGGTGCCGGCCCTGCAGTCCTACTGGCTGTCCATCCACGTCACCGCGATGACGCTCGCCACCGGCATCTTCTTCGTCGCGGCGGTGCTCGGCATCATGTACCTGGTCGCTGAGCGGTACCGGAAGCGGATCGCGGCCGGCAAGGCGAAGCCAGGCAACGGGCTAATCGACCGGATCCCCTCGGCGGCGCAGCTCGACAAGCTGACCTACCGCACGGTGGTCTTCGGGTTCCCCGTTTGGACCTTCGGCGTCATCGCCGGCGCCATCTGGGCGGACCAGGCCTGGGGCCGGTACTGGGGCTGGGACCCGGTTGAGACGTGGGCGTTCATCACCTGGGTGATCTACGCGGCCTACCTGCACGCCCGCGCGACGGCCGGGTGGCGCGGTGCCCGCGCGCACTACATCCAGCTGCTCGGCTTCGCCAGCCTGATCACCAACATGCTCGTCGTCCAGGTGTTCATCACCGGCATGCACTCCTACGCCGGCGTGAACTAGCCGAACGAGCAGGACTAGCGGAACTAGTAGCCGTCCCGGATACGGTCGGCGAGCATCTGCAGGAACTCGGAGTCGTCGTCCGGGCCGATAGGGAGGGCCCGGAACGACGGATCCGCCAGCCGCGAGCGGCTTGCCGGGTGCCGGGCCAGCGCCTCGGAGGCTAGGAAGAGGTCGACGGCTCTCGTCGAACGGGACCGGTACCGGGCGATGACCCAGGCCACGGCCCCAAGGATGAACGTCACGCTGATGATGGCGATCCAGGCCGGCTTGCGCAACCCTGGGAAGGCAGAGGCGGGCGTGAGGGCGGCATCGGTCAGGCAGTACAGCCAGCAACCTGCCAGGAACAGGACAAACAGGACACCTGACAGAAACATGGCGAAAGCCTAACGTTCAGGTTGCCATCTCGTATCACGAATACCTATTTCTTTCTCACCTGCATGTTTAGTAGCGGTCTGTCACCCGGGGTGACGTGCGGGCCGATCCGGAATACTCTGGGGCTTGGGCGCGACAACAGGGAGTCCCAGGATGCGGATACGCCTATTCGAGCTGCTTGGCCGGCTCGTCCACTGGCGTTTCGGTGACCAGGGTGACCAAGCTGGCCAAGCTGGCCAAGTTAACCAGGATGGCCTGAATGCCGGCAACGGCAGGTCGCGGGTCCCCCGGGCGGGAGCGGAACCCGTTGGCAGGCATCGTAGAAGCGCTAACCAGCCAAGCCGACCAGGCCCACCAAACCGACCAAATGGCCGCCTGGCCGCGGGCGTAGCGCCGCGTTCCCAGGCACCTCCGCCGCTGCAGCCGCCTGCCGGACTGCCGCACCGGGATGCCCAGGCCATGCCGCCGCTCCCGCGGAACTACGCGCCCGGCCAAGGTGGCGGCATGGGACGTGCCCGGATCAAGGAAGCGCCCTACGGCGCCGCCCCGCTTGATACGGCTGCCCCGCAAGCCCCACGTGGGAAGACCGCCCAGGCGCCGCGACAGCCCTGGTATCAGGTTGTCGGCGGCCCTCCGGCGGCCAGGCGGCTGACCAGGCAGGCCGACACGACCCGGCCGGGCCTCGCCGCAACCCGCAACGGCACGGCCGCCAAAGCAGCCCACACAGCCCAACGGGCCCAAGCGGAGCCAGCCGCACGGCCGCTGCTGCCGTTCGCCACACCGCACTCACCCAGCCATCCCGTGATGGCGGACGGGCGGCGGAGCTGCGGACCGCTTGAGGCGATCCTGTGGCGCCAGTGGGACCCTGTGACGACCATTCCGCCGCCCCAGGTCATCTCCGCGATCGACCGGCTCGCGGAGTTCCCGCGGGAGTTGCAAGAGAAGCTGGCCGCCGGGCTCGACGGCATCTACGTGGGGGCCGGCGGAGTGCCGGACCTCGATGACATGTCCGCCCTCCACGGTGTGCAGCTGCCATCAGGCAAAGCGACCTGGGACGCGTGCGCGGGTGCATACGGCGACCGCAAGATCGTGGTCGGTACCCGCCCGAGCCCAACGCCCGACGTGATGTGTCACGAGGTCGGGCACGCACTAGATGACTTGGACAGCCCACCAGGAAAATGGCAATCAGACTCTGCCGAGTTCAGGCTCATCTATGATCAATGTCAGCCATATATCGCGAGTGACTTCCACCGCCAGCGCGGCGGTCTCGGCCGCAAGGAGTTCTTCGCGGACTCGTTCGCCGCGATCGCGTCGGCGCAGCGGCCCGCGCTGGTGGACATGCTGGGCGGTAACACCCGGATCGCCCTCCGGGTCATGCTCTACTTCAATAAGCGTTATGGCATTTAGGTGAGCAGCGATGTTCGTCATACGACTACCTAACGGGAACCTGCAGGTTCCAGCCACCGCAGTCCACACCGGGGACGGGCGGTTTATCGGTGATGTGTATGTGGAAATCGGGCCGGACGACACCGATTACGCCAGGCTGTCCGAGCAAGCGCTCACGCCCGCCGAGGTCGAAGAGCGCAAGGAGCGCTGGCGCGCGGATGACGCCGCCCTGCTGCGGGAGTTCCAGGAGTTCGCCAGGCTGGTCGGGGACGACTACTGGCCCGGCCAGGATCCTGAATAAGCCCTGCCGATCACATGCGTATATCGCCGGGCGTGCCGCAAACGGCGGCCCGCCCGGCGCAGAAGGCCCCTTGCTAGGATGCCGCGGGGTGGCCCTCGGGTGCAGCCTCACTGTCGCCGCGCAGCAAGGCGCGCACCTCGGATTCTCTGAACCGTCGGTGCCCGCCGGGTGTGCGAATGCTGGTGATCCGCCCGGACGCAGCCCAGCGCGTCACGGTCTTCGGATCCACCCGGAACAGGGCGGCTACTTCCCCAGGGGTGAGCAGCCGCTCATTGTTGCCGTCCACGTCCCATCTCCTCGACTCGGTCGGAGTATGACCCTAGTTTGGCGACAAACGGGTACTTTCTGCCTGGATATCTAGAAATTAGGCGAGCGATTCAGCGATTGCTCTGGTGCTCTGGGTGACCCAGCGGTAGTCCTGATGTCGCCTAGAATGCCGCCAACCACGGAGCCAAGCACTCCTCGGACACCGCCCTAAGCTACGGTAGCGGGGTGGCTGAACTTGTGTCGCTTGATGAAGTTCGCACCGCCGCGGCGCGGTTGCGCGGCGTGGCGGTCCGCACCCCGCTGGTCCCGTTCAACACCAAGACACAACTTCCGGTGCTACTGAAGCCTGAGTCGCTTCAGCCTACTGGGGCGTTCAAGCTGCGGGGTGCCTACAACGCCGTCTACGCCGTAACCCGCGACCTGAACTCCTGCGCCCTCCCCGAGGGGGTAGTCGCCCACTCAAGCGGCAACCACGGTTGGGCCGTCGCGTACGCGGCGCGGTTGCTCGGCATCAGCGCCGCGATCGTCGTCCCCCACAACGCGCCCAAGGTCAAGACCGACGCGATCGAGTCGGCCGGCGCCGAACTGGTCCGCGTCGAGCCGACCCTCGCCGCCAGGATCGCGGCCACTGAGGAGATCGCCCGGGTGCGCGGCTACCACCCGGTCGCCCCGTACGACGACAGAGACGTAATCGCCGGGCAGGGCACGATCGGCCTGGAGATCGCCGAGGATGCCAAACCGCAGGCCGTGCTGGTCCCGATCAGCGGCGGCGGCCTCATCTCTGGTATCGCGGTCGCCGTCAAGTCCCTGCTCCCCGACACCAAGGTCATTGGTGTCGAGCCGGAACTCGCCGCCGACACCAGGGACTCGCTGCGCACGGGCACCCGCGTGGCCTGGACCGCCGACCAGACCGGCCGCACGCGGGCCGACGCGCTGCGCGTTGAGCAGGTCGGCGAGCTGACGTTCCCGCACATCAAGGAATATGTCGACGACATCGTCACGGTCTCCGAGGACGAGATGCTCGACGCCATCCGTCGGCTCGCCCGCCAGGCGAGGCTCATCGCCGAACCGGGTGGCGCAGCCGCCGTAGCGGCCGCGCTGCACCGAGACACCAAAGAACTCGGCGTCACAAACGGCACAGTCGTCGCAGTGCTCTCCGGCGGCAACATCGATCCGACCCTGCTGGCCGACATCCTCCGGCCGGAGTCCTACACTGGGTAGTGCTATGAAGAGCAGAACCTGGCCAAGCATCCTTGCCTACACGTCGGCCCGCATCCTGATGTTCGGTTGCGCGGTGATCCTGCTGTACCTCGCTGGCGCGCGTGGCCTGCTACTCCTCCTTCTCGGCCTGATCGTCAGCGCCCTTGCCAGCTACATCCTGCTGAACAAGCAGCGCACCATCATCGCCAACAAGCTCAACGGCAAGCTCGGCAAGGCAGGTTCGAAGGTCTCCGAGTTGCGCGGCCGGCTCGATGAGGGCACCAAGGCCGAAGACGCGGCCGACGAAGAAACCGTTCGGACGAAGTAGGGCCAGCTAGGGCTAGCTAAGCGGCGCCAGCCAGCCGCCGCGCGTGAGATGCGCGAGCACCGTGGCGACCGCGTCATGGCGGGAGACGACCGACGTGTCGATCGCCAGGTCCGCGTCGTCTGGCACCTCATACGGGTCGGAGATCCCGGTGAACGAGCCGATAACCCCGGCCCGCGCTTGCGCGTACAGCCCCTTGCGGTCGCGCGCCTCGCACACCTCAAGCGGCGTCGACACGTGCACCAGCACAAAATCGCCCACTTCGGACACCATCCGCCGCACCCCGGCGCGGGCCGCGGCGTAGGGGGCGATCGGCGCGCAGATCGCGATCCCGCCGTGCCGGGCGACCTCGGCGGCCACGTACCCGATGCGGGCGATGTTCAGGTCCCGGTCTTCCCGCGAGAAGGTCAGCCCAGCGGAAAGCAGCCGCCGCACCAGATCGCCGTCGAGCAGCGACACCGTGCGGTCCCCCCGCTCAAGCAGCGCGTCCCGCAAGTCCTTCGCGAGCGTCGACTTCCCCGACCCGGACAGCCCGGTGCAGAAAACGACGACTCCACGCTTCGACCGCGGCGGCCTGGCCCGCCGGAGCTCCGCGGTGACGCTCGCCGACATCAGCCAGGCGGGCACCGCCTCACCGGCGTCGAGCAGTTCGCCAAGCTCGCCGTCGGACAGTTCGCCGCGTTCCATGCCCGGCTCGATCAAGCTGAGCGGCCGCCATACCTCTGCCGACGGGTCATAGGCCCATTCGCCTTCGGCGAGGAGTGCGATGCCGAACTTAGCAAGATCAAATTCAAATCCCGCAGAACGGGTTCTTGCTCTGACCGGCACCTCATCCCAGTCCACCAGGAGGTGGGTGGCCCCGTGGGCGGCGGCGACCACGGCTCGGGTGAGCAGGCTCTCGCGCGGATCCGCGCGGGGTGGCAGCGGCACGGGAACGACCAGCGTACTCGCCGGAAGCTGCTTCGCCCCGGCGAGGACGGCCCGGACCAGCGATTCTGGCCGGATGACAAGCTCAGCAGGCCCGGCGACGAGCGGGAGCAGCAGGATGCGCGCCCGCAACTGGCCGGCTAGGTGCCGGAGCTGGCCGATCTGCCGCTGGCCAAGGGGCCGCCTCGTGGCGAGCGCAAGCACTGGTCCGGCGTCAAGCTCGGCCCGGACAGCGAACGGGGCCCGGCGCAGCGCGCGGAACGGCCCGTGCTCCGCCGGCCGCAGTGCGGTGACCGGCCCGGCCAGCCGGACCTCAGTACCGCCGCCGACAAGGATCCGTTCGGTAATCGCGACGACCGCGAGCGGGGCCCCTTCCGGATCCTGCAGTACCAGCCGGCTGGCGTCCTCGGGGACTACTTTGGTCGGCGCGGTGAGCGTGACGGGCACCGGCCACGGGGTGCCGTCGGCCAGCTCACCGCGCTCGCCAACCGACGCAAGGTCGGCGGTGCCGAGATACCCCGTGAGCGGCGTATACGCGCCGGAGGTGATCAGCTCAAGCTCGCCGAGTTGCGCTTCATCGGGCGTCCAGGCAGGCCACGTGGCCAGCTCCGCAGGCAACTGATCCGTCACGTGTAGCCCCCTCGGCGCCCTCGTCAATTCGCACCGCTGATAATAGCCCGCCTGACACCGGGACGATGAGCAGCCGCGCTAGTGCCGCCCACGGGGCAGTGGATGTCAGGGCTGGCGCCGCGGCGTGCAGACGTAGAAGTAATCCACCGCGAGCCGTGGGCTGACGACGGGGACGTAAATGTTGAGATGCTCCTGCGGCATCCGGATCACCCTTCGGCGGGGGAAACCGTGGTTCCAGTTGTGGGATCCGGCGAATCGCTGCTCGACCTTGAAATAGCGATTGAGGTCCCGCTGGAAATCAGTCGGGCGCTGGACGTTGCTGTATGGCCAGTAGATTGCCCGTTGCCGGTGATCGAAGTTCATGTAGGTGAGGATAAACTTGCCTTGCTGCGTCAGCGTGGCCGCTATTTCAGCGAGCTTTTGCGACTGGTGTTCACCGAGGTACTCGAAAAGGCCTTGGGCCACGACATAGTCGAACTTCATGCCGCGAAAGTCGATTGGCTTCTCAAGTATGTCGGCCTCGATAAGATTCGGGGCAGGCTCTGGAATCGATATGTCGATGCCATGGTAATTTATATTCGGCGGCAAGATCTTCGCGAGCGCCGCAGGTCCGCATCCGAGATCTAGCAGGTCACACTGCTTGCCACGAGCCCGACTGCGGATGAGGCGGGCGACCTTACGCATGCGGAAGTGTGGCTCTGCGTACTTAATGTTTTCTTTACTCCAGAAGTCCTTCTTGTAGTAAATGGTGCTTTCTGGTGCCTGTCGACCGCTCGTCTCGCTCCGCCGTGCTCCCCTAGCCATGACTCCTCCGTCGTCAACTCATAACATACGACCGATGGTTCATGAGAAAGATACTATGAATTTTGTATGTCCCCACGGCATGGGCGATATGCTGGCGTTTTAGGTCAGCATCAAGCATATGTTGACGGTATTTTAACGACTTCTTAGTAGTTTCTTAGTAATTCCGATTTCCTAGACAACGCGGGCAAAGCGGTCCAAGGGCTTTCGGATCACGTAGAGAAGCTCGTCGTGAGTGTCGTTGAAGCGGCCGCCGCTTAGCCGGGAGATGGCCGCGCAGGTGATGCGGACGGACGACGCGAGCCCGGCCGGCTCGTCGGGGAGCGTCAGTTCGCTGGTTCGGGCGGTGATGACCAAGCCGCGCATGAGCGCATAGGACGCGATGCCCTCGTCGCTGACCGTCTTCTCATAGATCGGACGGAACGGGCCTGGTATGCCAGGGCGGAACCGCGCCCAGACGGCCTTGCGGACCATGCCGGGCAGGAGCCGGTCGAGCAGTGCCGCCGCGCTGTACCGGTCACCTGTCCTGACGAGCAGCAGCCCGCCCGGCTTGAGCGCGCTTGTCAGCCGGTCGAGGACGAGCTCAACATGCTGCACCCGCTCAAGGAACAGCGCGCAGTAGACCACGTCGTAAGCGCGCTGCGGGATGGGGACGGTGCGTAGGTCGCCGGTGATCACATCGTCGTACACGCTCTGGCTGTCATGCAGCACGCGCCTCGCTAGCGGCTGGTCGGCATCGACCGCGGTGACCGAGATCTCGAAGCCGCCCTCTGCGAGCTCACCGATACCAAGCTCGCGGAGTGGAGCCAGGCAGCCGGCTTGGAGCACGCTCACTGGCTTCCCTGGGCATTGCAGTACGTATTCCCGCACCGGCTCGGCGAAAAAGCGGCTCGCCTCCCGATGGCTGCCGGGTGAGCCCCGTTCGGCAGTCGTCATGTACCACATAGTAGTTGTTGAACTACCCGCTGCATTGGATTTTGCGTACGGTAATTGTCGCTTCTGTGGCTGCCAGTGTCCGAAACTTCATCGAAAATGCAGACATGACATAGAAGAATCTGACAATTTGTCACAGAGCTGCACTTGGGGCCGCTATGGTGCATCTGAGGTTGGCGAACCACTTTACTCCGGGCCTGGGGAGATTAATGGCAACGCCTGGCATGCGACCGTTGACCGAAACGGAATTGACGCAGGCTGGCCCCGGCGCGCTCAAGGCGAGCGCGTTTCACGCTGGCGACGTAGTGCGCTGGATGGCGCGGGTGTCGCCGGCGACCTCCTTCCTGCTGCCGCTCACCGTCCGGCGCGGGCTGCTGCGGCTAGCGGGCGTCGAGATCGGCGCGCAGGTTACAGGCCTTAAGCAGTGCGGCTTCGAGACAAAGCGGGTCAGCATCGGTGACGGCTCCTTCGTTAACGTGGGCTGCTGGTTCGAGGGCGCCGGGCGCGTTGACATCGGCCGCAACGTCTTCCTCGGCCCGCAGGTGATGGTCATTACGTCAGTCCACGAGCTCGATGAGGACGGCCAGGCGGCCCGGATGCCCGCCCCCAGCCAGGTGAGCATCGGCGACCGCTGCTGGCTGGGCGCACGCGCCACGATCATGCCGGGTGTAACCATCGGCGAAGGCACCATCGTCGGCGCGGGCGCGGTGGTCACCAAGGACTGCAAGCCGGGCGCCGTCTACGCGGGCGTCCCCGCCCGCCAGATCCGCTAGCCGCTCACCCCGTCGACCTCGACGTTGTAGACGTTGACCTGGTAGTGGCCGTGCCCGTCGGGAGGCAGGCGCGTGAACCAGATCAGGACGTATCGACCCGCGGCCGGAGTGGGGGCCTTCAGCCGCATGGAACCAGCCGCGCCCCACGCGCTGGCCACAGTCGGTAGGTCCACGGAAGGCGTGTTTCCCACCCGCACCTGTACGTCCGCGCCCAGTTCACTGCCGAGGGTCAGCCGCACGTCAGTCACGGTCTCGGCGTTGCCGAGGTCAAGCAGGAGCCCCGTGCCCGAGCGCAGGCCGCCGAACGACGGCGACGCGTACCACTGGCTGTACCACGGCTGATCCGTGTCCACGTCCAAGAGCCGGACCGCGGTGCGGGGATTATCGCCGTCCGAAGGCCCGTCTGGGCCGACTGCGGTGATCGAAGACACGCCAAGTGAATGCGCCCCAGGAGTGCCCGCGCGCGATCCATCGGAGGAACGAGCCGGATTTGCCGCAGGTGGGGCGCCAGCTGCCGAGGGCGGTAGCGACGCGAGTGCGAAGCTGGGGGCCGGTGTCGGTGCGGCGGCTGGCGTCGCGGCGGAGGAAGTTGCCTTGATACCGCCGACATTGGCAATCAGGCCATTGGCAGCCAGCAAAACGTAAAGTCCGATGAGGGCGACGAGAGTGAGTTTCCACCCCTTGCCCGATCGCTGCGGTCCCGCGGGGGCCGGATCCGTTCTGACGGCACCTGGCCCCGTGCCGATGCTCACGGTTGGCCTCCCACCCCTAGGAAATCCCGTGTGCTCCGTCACAGCCTTATCCATGGGCGGGTATGTCGTCCACTGAAAGCTTGTCAATCTTGGGAAATGATGACTACTCGTTGTCACGCCGGCCGGCGCGTGTATCACCGGGCTGACTCGCAGGTCTAGTAGCGCGAAACCAGTCTGGACTGGCTGGTTGCACTGGCCGGCTGACCAAGGAGTGCATGGTGCGGGTTCTCGTTGCTGGCGATGGCGGTTATATCGGTGCTGTCCTCGCCCCGTTCCTTCAGCGTGCCGGGCACGAGGTCCACGGCCTCGACCTTGGGCTCTACACGGGCTGTGACCTGGGGCCCGCCCAGGAAAGCGCGAAGTCGCAGGGCCGCATCGATATGCGGGACGTCACGTCGGCCCAGTTGACGGGCTATGACGCCGTGCTGTGCCTGGCCGCGCTCTCCAATGACCCGCTTGGTGACCTGAACCCTGCGGCGACGTACTCGGTGAACCTGGACGGCACCATGAACCTGGCTCGCATGGCCAAGGAGGCCGGGGTGCCCAGGTTCCTGTTCTCGTCCTCATGCAGCCTCTACGGCGCGGCCGGCTCGTCCGCGGTCGCCGAGGATGCTGACCTCTTTCCTGTGACGCCGTACGGAGAGAGCAAGGTTCAAGCAGAACGGCAGCTCGCGCTGCTTGCTGACGACAACTTCACCCCTACGTACCTGCGGAACGCGACCGCTTACGGTGCCTCCACGCGGCTGCGCCTGGACATCGTGGTGAACAACCTCACCGCCGTGGCGTTCACGACCGGACAGGTTCGCCTGGAAAGCGACGGCACCCCGTGGCGGCCGCTCGTGCACATCGAGGACATCAGCCGGGCGTTCCTAGCCGTGCTCGAGGCACCGCGCGAGCGCGTACACAACGAGGCGTTCAACGTGGGCCGGTCCGAAGACAACGTGCAGATCAGAGACATCGCTGAGCAAGTCCGTGACACCGTGTCAGGCTCGGTGGTGACCCTCGCGGCCAACGCCGGCCCCGACCTGCGCAACTACCGCGTGGACTTCAGCAAGCTCAACGACACGTTCCCCGAACTGAAGCTGCGCTGGACCGTCCGCGACGGGATCGGCGAGCTGCTGGCCAGCTACATCAAGTACGGGCTGACCCACGAGGACTTCACCGGGTCGCGCTACGTCCGGCTGCGCAGGATCAAGGAACTGATGACCGCCGGTGAAGTCGACGAGATGCTCAGGCGCCGATATGCGATATCTGAACATTGACACAGCCAAACCCATTTCCAAGATCGGGCTAGGTACCTGGCAGTTCGGCTCCAGGAAGTGGGGTTACGGAGAGGCGTACTCGCAGCGTACGGCTATCTCCATTGTCCGGCGGGCGGTTGAGCTCGGTGTCACGCTGTTTGATACCGCGGAAATTTATGCAGGCGGCCGCAGTGAGCGGATCCTTGGCGGGGCGCTCGGCGATGACCGCGAGTCGGTCTGCATCGCAGGAAAGCTCTTTCCCCTTACACCGACTGGCCCGCTGGTGAGGCAGCGGGCTAAGGCGAGTGCTAGCCGCCTGGGTGTGTCCCGGCTGGACCTGTACCAGGTGCACTACCCCAACCCGCTCGGCGACGACCGGGCCATCATGAACGACATGCGCCTTCTCCAGCATGCGGGGCTGGTCGGCGAGGTCGGGGTCAGCGCTTACTCGGTAGAGCGCTGGGAATCCGCCGAACTGGCGCTTGGTAGCAGGGTCCTGAGCAACCAGGTGCAGTACAGCCTGGTGTCACGCGGACCAGAGCGCGCGATCCTGCCGTTCGCCCAGGAGCACGGCCGCGTCGTCATCGCGTTCAGCCCGCTGGCCCATGGGCTGCTGTCAGGGCGGTACAACGAGTCCAACCTGCCGACCGATCGCGTACGGTCGGACAGCCCGTACTTCCAGCCGGACAGCCTCGCACGCACCACCCCGCTGCTCAAGGTACTGCGCGAGGTGGCCGACGCGCACTCCGCAACGCCCGCGCAGATCGCGCTCGCCTGGGTCATCCGGCATCCGGCGGTCGCCGCGATTCCCGGTGCTTCCAGCATCGAGCAACTGGAGAGCAACGTCTCCGCCGTCGAGATCGAGTTGAGCGATGACGAGGACCGCGCTTTGCGGGAGTCGTCTAGCTGGTCCTGCGCTCCTGAACTGCAACCTTCACCCGTACACCGCGACCTAGAGATGTTCCGGCACACGTTGCGCGTCGCCCCGTACCTAGCCGGTACGGCCTGGAACGATTTCTGTCGTGCCCTGAGCCGGCGGGCTTCTGGCCGCGACGCAGCCGGGCTCCGGCGATCCAAAGGTGCCCGGGCAGCGTAAACTTGGTAACGGAGTCGAACCTTTCAGCGTCGACTCGGGTTCGTACGGGGGTCTCCTGTCGTCTGGGCCTGCCCGCTGGTTTGCGGGCGGATGTCTCGCGGGGTACCCGTAACGCCTGACCACCTCGACATTGGGACAGCATGAGCCTCGCCGGACTACTCGCTGCCGTAGCCGAAGATCCCCAGCTCCGTACCGCACTAGACGTCCAGCCCGGCACGCCCGAGGGCCGCGAGCGCGACCTTGTCGCGCCCCAGGCACTGCGCCCGCTGGTCACGGCTGCCCTGGCGGCCGGGACCGCAGGCGGTCCCGGCCGTTTCGTGCTCGCGGTCACCGCGACCGCGCGAGAGGCCGAGGACCTGACCGCGGCGCTGCGCGCGTTCGTGCCGCCGCACACGGTGGCCGCGTTCCCTGGGTGGGAGACACTGCCGCACGAGCGGCTCTCGCCCCGGTCTGACACCGTCGGGCAGCGGATCGCCGTGCTACGCCGGCTGGCCCACCCGGCCGCCGCCGATGACGCCCTTGGGGGCCCGCTCAAGGTAGTCGTCGCGCCCATCAGGGCGGTGCTGCAGCCGATCGTTTCCGGGCTCGGTGACCTCGTACCCGTCCGGCTCGCCGAGGGCGATGAGGCCGACCCCGAGGACGTGATCGCACGGCTCGTCGACATCGGCTACGCGCGCGTCGAGATGGTCGCCAAGCGCGGCGAGCTCGCGGTGCGCGGCGGACTGCTCGACGTGTTCCCGCCGACCGAGGAGCACCCGCTGCGGGTTGAGTTCTTCGGCGACACCGTCGAAGAGATCCGCGTCTTCAAGGTCGCGGACCAGCGCTCGGCCGGCCAGGCGGAGCACGGCCTGTGGGCCCCGCCCTGTCGGGAACTCCTGCTTACCTCGCCGGTCCGGGCCCGCGCGAAGGAACTCGCGGCCAAGCACCCGGGCGTGTCGGAGATCCTCGGCAAGATCGCCGACGGGATCACCGTCGAAGGCATGGAGGCGTTCTCCTCGGTCCTTGCCGACCGGATGGACCTGCTGCTCGACTACTTGCCGGTCAGCTCGGTAGTGCTCGCCTGCGACCCTGAGCGGATCAGGACCCGGGCCATCGAGCTCGTCGCGACCAGCCAGGAGTTCCTTGAGGCGTCCTGGGCGAGCGCCGCCTCCGGGGGCGAGGCTCCGGTCGACCTCGGCGGGTCGGCGTTCCAGCCGATCGAGAAGATCCGCGAGGCGGCGTCCGAGCTCGGGGTCGCCTGGTGGACGCTCGCGCCGTTCGGCGTTACGGACGCCGCGGAGGACGAGGCGGAGCAAGCCGTGTCGGCGGGGATTGCCATCCACGCCTCACCCGCGACTGCCTATCGCGGCGAGACCAGCCGCATGATCGCGGACGTGCGCCAGTGGCTCGCCGACGGCTGGCGGGTTGTGCTCGTGACCGAAGGTCACGGGCCCGCCAAGCGGCTGGCCGAGGTGCTGCGCGGCGAGGGATTCGGCGCACGGGTCGGCGATCTTGAAGTGCCGCCTGAGGGCGGCGTCCCTTATGTGGCGACCGCGGAGCTGCGCCAGGGGTTCTCCTGGCCGGCCGTGCGGCTCGCGGTGCTCACCGAGGCGGACTTCGCCGCGCGCGGCACGTCGCGGCCGGGCTCGCGGGACGAGCGGCGGATGCCGTCCGCGCGGCGGCGCGGCGGGGTCGACCCGCTGCAGCTCAAGCCGGGCGACTACGTGGTGCACGAGCAGCACGGCGTCGGCCGGTTCGT
>Ga0134126_10002262_pt1 | contig 24383 bp, 13 predicted proteins | sample KB31752_FD_96881 | JGI IMG/M metagenome (GOLD analysis project Ga0134126, IMG submission 96881) | Terrestrial soil microbial communities with excess Nitrogen fertilizer from Kellogg Biological Station, Michigan, USA - KB3-175-2 | ecosystem: Environmental > Terrestrial > Soil > Unclassified ... | reverse complement strand
GTGAAGTCAGACCGGTGCTGGTGGACTCGGGAAATGCGTTAGAACTGATCGGCGGCAAGGGCAAGCATTGGCTGCGCTATGACCATCTAACGGCTACCGACGCGTCGGGTCGACAATTACAAGCCCGCTTCCAGGTTGACAGAAAACAGATTTCGCTCTTGATAGATGACACAGAGGCAGTTTACCCAGTACGGATTGATCCACTTTTCACTCAGACGAAAAAATTAACCGCTAGCGATGCGGCGGCAAATGATCGATTCGGTTACTCGATAGCGATCAACGGCGACACAGTCGTAGTCGGAGCTTCCGGCAAGAACTCCAACACTGGTGCGGCTTATATCTTCGAGCGCAATCAGGGTGGAGCTGAGAACTGGGGACAGGTGAAGAAACTCAGCGCCAGTGATGCGGCAGTGAATGACCAATTCGGTATTTCGGTAGCGATCGATGTCGACACGGTAGTGGTCGGAGCTTGGCTTAAGAACTCCAACACTGGTGCGGCTTATATCTTCGAGCGCAATCAGGGTGGAGTTGAGAACTGGGGACAGGTGAAGAAACTCACCGCCAGTGATGCGGCAGTGAATGCCTCTTTCGGTTCGTCGGTATCGATCAACGCCGACACAGTAGTGGTCGGAGCTAACGGCAGTGTCCCTGGCGCGGCCTATATCTCCGTTGGCGCGGCCTATATCTTCGAGCGCAATCAGGGTGGAACTGAGAACTGGGGACAGGTGCAGAAACTGACCGCAAGTGATCCCGCGAATTATGCCTCTTTCGGTTCGTCGGTAGCGATCAACGCCGACACAGTGGTGGTCGGAGCCTACGGCAAGGTCCCCGGCAGGGCCTACATTTTTGAGCGCAATCAGGGTGGTGCTGAGCTCTGGGGACAGGTGAGGGAACTAACCGCGGGTGATGCAGTGGGGGGCGACCAATTCGGTATTTCGGTAGCGATCAATATCGACACGGTGGCGGTCGGAGCTAATCATGGGAACCGTGCCACTAGTGGGGCGGTCTATATCTTCGAGCGCAATCAGAATGGTGTTGAAAGCTGGGGACAGGTGCAGGAACTGACTGCGAGTGACGCGAATTTACTTGACGAATTCGGTATTTCGGTAGCGATCGAGGGCGACACACTGGTGGTCGGAGCTTGGGCCAGGAACATTGACACTGGTGGGGCGGCCTACATATTCGATCGTAATCAGAATGGAATTGAAGGCTGGGGAGAGGTGCAGAAACTGACCGCGAGTGATGCGGCGGCGCATGATCAATTTGGTTCGTCGGTAGCCATCGATGGCAACACAGTGCCGGTCGGAGCTGTGGATAAGAACTCCAGCACTGGGGCAGCCTATACATTCGAATTGACTGCACCGACACCGACTCCTACGCCGACAGCTAGTTGCGGTTTTACAGCGAACCTTGGCAGCCCGCCGGCGCCCGCCACTACCGGCACGATGACGACGCGATTGTTTCGAGGCGAGGGGCAGGGCACCTGTAGTACGAATTTTTTCCCGGGAAATGTGGATTCGGGCTCGTTTCCATTCGACGCTTATACTCTAACCAACTCGTTAGCTTCGCCGGTCTGTGTATCTGTGGCGTTAACAGTAAATTCTCAGTCCAATGCGAACTATCAAGTCGCTGCTTTTTTGGCGCCGTTTGTCGCGAGTGACATAACCAATCAATCTCGTTACCTCGGTGATCCTGGCCTGAGTAGTGGCACCCCTTCGCCGATCGTCAACTCATTCCAGTTCACGGTCCCAGCCAACACCAGCTTCGCGATTGTGGTCTTCGCCATCGACGGCACCGCCGCAATCGGCGGCAATTACACACTGCAAGTAATGTCGACGAGCAGCTTCTGCCCAGCACCGACTCCCACGGCAACACCAACCCCTCCGCCGACTGTGGGTACTGCTGTGGCTTATCAAATCGACGCCGCCCATACCGGGGCGCAGTTCGACACGATTACTCCACCTCTAACCGAGCGTTGGTCCCGAGATCTAGGCGGTCAGATCTCCTATCCGCTCATCGCTGGCGGTAGGATCTTCGTCACGGTCGCGAACCAGAACAGCTATGGAACAAAACTATATGCCCTCGACGAGGCAAATGGCGCCACGTTGTGGGGACCAGTCGATCTCGGAGGAACGTATAACTGGTCCAACGCCGCCTACGACGCTGGCCGCGTCTTCGCTGTGAACTACGACGGCCTTTTGCGCGCTTTCGACACAGCGTCAGGTGCGCTGCTATGGTCGAAGCAGCTTCCGGTGCAATACTCGTTCGATTCACCGCCGACCGCATCAGGTGGTTTGGTGTACGTGGTGGGCGCCGGGACGGGCGTGACATTGTACGCAGTTGACGAGCAGGATGGCGCTGTGATTTGGTCCAATTTGATGTTTAGTGGCAGCGACAGCTCTCCAGCCGTAACCTCAACAGGAGTATTCGTCTCATTTGCTTGCAACGCGGTCTACGATTTTTCGCCTCAGGACGGGTCTCTGATCTGGCAACACTCCGAAGGGTGCTCGGGCGGAGGAGGAAGTACTCCAGTCTTCTTTGGCGGGCGTTTGTATGAGGGTGATTCTTTGACAGAAAAGTTGATGCTCCACGCCCCCACTGGTGCGGTGCTAGGGACTTTCCCGGCAGGTCCACCGCCGGCATTCAGCGGCTCCACAGGTTTCTTCCTCAGCGGATCTATTCTAAGAGCGCGCGACGCCTACTCTGGGGCAGTCCGCTGGTCCTTCACGGGCGACGGCACCCTCAGTTCCGCGCCAATCGTGGATAACGGCTACGTATACATTGGGTCTGGCAGCGGAAACGTCTACGCTCTCGACGCGAGTACGGGTGCCAACGTCTGGACCGGGAACATTGGTGTGGCCGTTCAGACGACCGAGTCGCCCGTCAGCCGGCCGCACACCGGACTCGGCGCCGGTGACGACCTCGTGGTCGTACCGGCTTCTACTCTGCTGGTGGCTTATCAATCCCAACCTGAACCACCTCAACTACTCTTGGATGATTCTGGCCCGGCGCTAAACCAGGTCGCAGCATTAGACTCGGTACTGCTTACGCGCGATCCCTTTCCGGTCGTAAACGGTGCGGACTTATTGAATCTCGGAGTCGATCGCAACACTCGAGTAATGGTCTTCGCAATGAAGCTTCACTTGTTGCAAAGCGAGACTTCTTCTGCTGTTACGGTGAGTCTCGTTGATAGTAATAACCATCTTTTCGATATCGCGGCTGAGGATGTGCGTCGCGCGCCGAATTCGCTGTTTACCCAGGTAGTTTTCAGGCTTCCCGACAACATATCCATTGGCACCTGCATGATCACGCTCAAAGCGCACGGATACACCAGTAATTCCGGCAGCATCAGAATTCGAACTTAAGAATTCGTTACGCCCGTGCCAGTGAGTCTTCCAGGAAAGAAGCGCGTTCGCAGCACCAGCAATCGCGCCATCTTGCCGTTGAGCAGTGTTCGACTCCACAGCATGAAGATGTAAGTGTAAGAACCCTCGCCAGTTGATTGGTGCCCCCGCAGGGATTCGAACCCCGAACCAACAGATTATGAGACGGTTTGAGGGGCATCAACAAGGCGAGACGAAACGAGACAACCCAGTATTTACCGAATCCGCAGCCGTCAAAGTAAGTTACATCTTGCTACGTCTCAGTACGCCATCGCGCCATAATCGCGCCATCGAGAGGAGGTTCAACTCTCTAATCGTCGCGACCTCACGCTCCGCGGTTTTCAGGAACGCGGTTGGCACGAAAGGCGCGAAGGCAACGGGATCAATATCGTGTCAGTTGACTCGCCGTTCTCCGCCTTCGGAATGCGACAGTGCGACAATCAGTGCCATAAGGTTATTCGTTTGGGGCTTGACACCCTCTCCCGCTCGAAACTAGTATTCCCGCGCAATTTCTCTTGCATTCGAGTGAACTACATAGTCTAAGCTTCAGCCCCCGCCGGCGAAGCCAATAGTGACTGGGAATTAGATGAAGAGTTAACGCAGGCTGCCCTGCGAGTTAGTGATTGTTGTCCCAGAATCCTATAGCGACCGTTGAGGAAGATGCACAGTGCGAATTCTTGATCGTCTGCCTTACGACGAAACTCGTTTAGACAATATCCAAACTAAGGACCTCACTGGAAACGAGGGGCCCGAATTTCCCAGGGCTTTGCTTCCGGCAGTGAAGGAGGCCTGGATTGCAGCTCCGAATGAGGTCGATGTAATGATTAAGGTTAAGGTGCTGCTCGATACCGGGAATGATCTCACGATTGTTAACCCGCAGATTGTGAGGGAATTAGAGCGTTCACTCGAGACGAGTGGAAGCTTCATACCCATGTGCCGCAAGGTCAAGTACTACGATAATGGCCTATTTGAAGACGCTTTTGAACTAACGCTCACTCTGCCTGGTGGGTATCAATACTCTTCTCAAATTGGGTTTGTTGCTGCAAATCGGCCCTATGAGCAATGGGACGTTTGGTTAGGCCAGGACTTTTTCGAAAGATTTGTCGTGACTTTTGATGGGCCCGCGCAGACGATCACCGTAGACGAACCCAAGTCTTAACGCGAGAGCGATCTTACTGACGACAAGAAACCGTTAAGTGAGTTTTCAGCCAGGTCCGAACAACCAACATAAGCGCCCGCCGCCTTACAAGAATCTTCTTCCACGCATTCTCATTGGTCCTCTGAAGACCGTTATAGGTTCTCCAACTTTGACGACGTAAGCCCGAAATGGTCCTCGCTCCTTCTGCGCTTCCTTAAGCAATGGCCACAACTCCTTTTTTGTAGGCGCATGAGCAACCACTTGTCGGCGATGAATAGCAACGAACTCTCCCGGGAATTTCTGTAGCCACTCGTCCTTATGAAGTTCATAAGCCTCTTCACCGTTTTTCACCACATAGTCAGGGTCGTTGACCCGTTTGCGGATGGTTGATTGAGCGATGGCGAGCAGATCTTCGACGTCCCTGGTTGGATAGGGATTATTGTCCTTGATTCGCTGCAACACGTCTAAATCTTCATCGACCCCCTGTTCAGTCATCCACCAGAGGTTGGCCATGAAATTTTCGAGTGATTCAGGAAACACCAACTCCAATCTTCTCTCGGCAGCCTCGGCCTTCATGCGCAGCCGACCGAGCGTTGTCTTTAGCGATTCCCTTTGCGGAAGATTAGGCGGCGGGTCTTGTCCCCAAACCTCCGTCGGGACGTCCCATTTACCTTGCGACGGCTCAACCGCGCTCTTCGAGTCGGGTGCCGGGAGCGGCACTATTTCCTTTGCCGGTTCCGGTTCCAGGTTTTTCTTGATCTTGTCTAGATCCGAGATCAGTTCAAACCCAAATGGAGCAGGTTGATTTGGCAAGCCACCTTGAGCTGTAGTTTCCATTTTGTTTCCTTTGTCCCCCTATTCTTCAGCCAGCAGCTGCCGGACTATCTGAACAAATTCCGTGGGATAATACCCCTTCTTTTGAATATACAGACATTTCCTTTGTTCGCGAAACCTCTCCTTCACTTCCGGCGACGACGCATTTGTAAAAATAATCACTGGTAGCTTGGGCGCCAACTCCCTAATTTTCCCGTAGAACAGGATGCCGGTTCGTAGGCCCAAGTTCAACTCCGTAGAATCTGCGTCAAACATCTTTCCCGGTGGCATCATAATATCCAGGATGATGAGTTTAATTTTTTTCTGATTCTTAACGAAATAGTCCCAGGCGCTGTCGACTTCAGAAAAAAACACAACTGGCTTAATAGTCAGTTCTAATTCCATTGCGAACGCCTCCATGCGCCTTCGCTCATCATCAATAAACAGAACTGTCATTGCGGAACTCCTCGCGCTATTTTTGGCAGGCTCAAATGAAATTCAGTTGGTTTGCATTCTTTTGCAAGAGACAGTTCTCCACCGATATCACGCATGATCTTGCGGGCGATGGTTAGTCCTAAGCCGCTTCCGGTGATGTTCTTCCGTATCGCTTCCGGCGCCCGAAATCCATTAGCGAAAATAAGGTTCCGATACTGCTCCTTAATACCAATACCCCAATCCTGAAATTTCAAAATGTAAAACTCTTTGTCTTCGTCGAGGTGGATATTGATCTTGAAGTCGGCCGGATTGCTCTCGGCATATTTGATTGAATTGATCAGCAGATTGTAGACAACCGAGTTGAGTTTTGGTTTGTCAACGTAGAGGCGGATCCGATGGATGTCAGTAGCTGTATAATGGATCTGCGACATATCCAGCTTGAGTTCTCTGATTAGCGGTTTAAGCTGGTTTACGGTCTTGACAATGATGTCGCGATATACAAGCGTCCACTCTTTTTTTGATGAAGGCACAGGTACCAGCGAAGTGCCTCCCAGGATGTATTCCAACTCGCCGACTTTGTGTAGCAGCAGCTCGCAATCGGTCAGGATATCCTCAAACTTACGTTCGACAAATTTTTCATCCAGGGTTTTGATTCGTCGTAAGAGGAAGCTAGCCGTACTGCGGATTCCCACAATAGGGGCCGTGAATTCATGACTCACCTTGGGTAACAATCCGCGTTTCTTCTGCTCGAGCGCCGAGCACACAAATCTCTTCAGAATTTGAACATCGCGCTCGTAAATGTATTTTCGATAACTGCGCCGATACCCCGCTTCGACTGTCCCGATCCACGAATCGTCATCGGGCAATCTTATGGGGATGAAGACTCTAACGAATTGGTTGAGCCCAAACGCTTGATCCAGGGCTGGATCAAGTCGTGGATCGCTTGAGTCTGGAACCTCAATGTCGCCCGTTCGCAGTATCTCGGCGTGGATGTTCTTGCCGTCTAGTGGATATTCCGCGAGTTTCTTAAACGCCAGCTCATCATCCACCCCTTTTGTGTGAATGCTTTGAATTCGCTTGGTGTCCGGCAAGGCCATCGAAATATTGACATAGTGGTAACCCAGCGTATCAGTAATTGCTTTCAGGACAACCTTGATGGTTTCATCCCAATCGCGCTTGTTGGCAATCTCTCGGTCAAACTCTCGGAGCTTCTCGAGCTTCTGATCAACTCCCAACCTTTCGACTATGTGCGCGGCGTGACGGGCGAGGGTCCAAATAGCACTTTCGTCGGAGTGTGTGAAAGAGGCTCTCCTCGGACTCTCGATATTGATAACGCCAATCACCTTTGACCCATGCTGAATCCCCTGGCCCACACGAACCTCGGCATTCGTCATGATCAGCGGTACCGCCAACTCGCTGCGCGTGTTTTTCCAGAACTCTTCATACACCCCTTCCCAACGTCGTGAGCGAACATCCGATGCTCGAATGGGATGTTCGAGCGCCAATGCCAGACCTGTAATTCCGCTTCCCAACTTCAGCGGCCGTGTTTCTGTCGGTTGCCCCCGGTGAGTCTTCATGTGAAGTTCTTCGGTGATCAGATCATAGCTACTGATCCAGCCACGACTGGCTCTCACCAGATCGAGGCTGTTGTCCAGGATGAGTGAAAAGAGTTCCTCCTCATTCTTCGCCTCGGCCACTTTCTGCATGATTTCGCCGAGTTTGGCGAGTCGTTCGCGGCTGGCATTGTGTCGGTCAACCTCGCGCAGCAGCTCTGTCTTGTGTATAGAGAAAGCCGTGTAGTTGGCAAAAGCGCGGAAGAACTCCTTCTCCCACCGCTTAAAATAGCGACGCTTCTTCGTATAGACATCAAGCATTCCGACCAACCGACCCTCAGCCCTCATTGGCGCCGTCAAAAGTGAGACCCATCCGGCGGCCCTGGCCTTATCGGCAAACTGATAAAACTCCGGAGCAGAATGAGAAACATCCGACAAGTATCCGACCGCAGTCGATCCCCGCAAGAGTCTCTTCATGCCGACGCTGATGGTTTTTTTAAGATCCAGTTGAGTTCTCCGGAGGTTGGGATCAACATCACCGGCCGTAGCTACGACGGTCAACTTTTTCTGATGCTGATTTAATTTCCAGACAAGGCAAATCGGAACCTCAAGCAGCGCGCAAGCTTTTTGTGGCACCAGCTTGAGAAACTGCTCGGCCTTTACCGACATCAGACTCTGTTGCAATGCGAAAGAAATGGAGTTGGAGCGCTCGAGGGTCCGGTTGTATTCAGCTTTATCAACTCGATCGATAATCAGCTCCGCGTGTCGCGCGAAGAGATTCAGCATGTCGCTAGCTTTTTCGGAGAACCCTTCCGTTTTGGAAGTGAAGTGATTGAGGTAACCAATTAAGCGGCCATCAAGCTTCAGCGGAGCGCTAATCGCCGAATTGAGGTGGTATTTTCGCGCAACATCCACGTCGATAATTCCATGTCCGTCCTCTTGTAGATTGTATCGTGCCCCGCCTTCGCCTTTCATGAACAGGTTGTAATCTAAGTTGTCACCTCTCTCACTCGATCCCATTCTTAAGGGCCTACCGAGAAAAAACTCTTCATACTGTTGATCGCTGCGCGCGCAGGCCGCGTGCAGTAGGAGCTTCTCCCGGGCGTCCAGCAGCGCCAGATTGCAAACGTCAGAATCCATAGCGGCGCGTACTAGTCTCGTCAAGCGCTGTAACGCCTCGTCGCGCTTAGTGCATTGCAGCGAGATCTCGACTAGTTCGGTGAAAATCTGCATTCTGCTTTGAGACGCTTCGGATTGCATTTCCTTATAACAAGTGAACTCAAGACGTCATCTAATTCGATATCGGCGCGGTCTTCAAGGTTGGCTCCGTCGGCAGAAGCTCTCATCCGATCAAGGGTGAATCGTTCAGGCAATCTCTTACAACTTCGACCAGCTCGCCCGGGTAGTAGTGCTTTTTTCGAAGGTACCGGCAGTTTGCTTCACCCCGAAACTCTTCTTCAAATTCGACACTATTTGTGAAGATAATTACCGGCAAGTCCGGAGCTCTCTGCCTTATTAGACGATAAAACAACACGCCGGTCTTCCGACCGATTGCCGATTCATCTCGGCCGAAGATCTTGCCATGACCCATCATGATGTCGAGGATGAGTAGTTGTATTTCTTCAACATGCTGCTCAAAAAACTCCAAGGCTCCCTCCACCCGATGCTGGAAAGAGATCGGGTAATGATGCTCAAGTTCTTCCTTGTATGAACTCATTCTTTTCACTTCATCGTCCACGAAAAGTATCATTTGCAACCTCCCCCAACGATTTCGGCAGAATCAGGTGAAACTCCGTCGGTTTGCGGTTGCGCTTCAGGAGTAGATTCCCTCCGATATCCTGCATGACCCTGCGCGCTATGGTCAGGCCTAAGCCCGAGCCGGTGACGTTTTTGCTGCTCGCTTCCGGCGTTCTGAAACCGTCATCGAAAACACGTTCGCGATACTCGTTCTTGATACCGATTCCCCAATCTTTGAACTTGAAGAGGTAGTTATACATCGTCTCATCCAGGCCTATCTCAATTCGAAACTGGGTCGGGTCGTCCTCGGCATATTTGATGGAGTTTAAGAGCAGGTTATAAACCGCTGAATTCAGTTTTTCTTTGTTCACAAAAATCTTGATTCGATGGCCGTAGCTAGGATCATAACTAATACTTTTTCGGTTAAATCCCCGTTCCTCTACGAGAGGAATCAGCTGTTCTACGGTTTTTATTATTATGTCGCGATAAACGAGGGTGAGTTCGTTTTTCTGCTCGGGAGGCTTACCACCCAGAACATGCTCCAGCTGGCCCACCTGAAACAGCAGTAACTGACAGTCAGTAAGAATATCGGCAAACTTCTGCCGCACTCGCTCCGGGCTCAACTCGTCGAGACGGCCTTGCATGTAGGAAACATTCCCCCGGATGCCAACAATCGGGGCCGTAAATTCGTGGCTGATCTTGAACAACATTCCGCGTGTTTTTCGATCCAGCGACTGGGCGACGCAATCGACAAACCCTCTCAGGATCTGTACGTCTCGTTCATAAATATGGGGTCTGTAATTGCGAGAGTAACCTGCCTCGACCACTCCGAGCCGCCGATCGCTGGAGGTGTCAATCAGCGGGATGAAAACCCGAATCATGCCGTCCAACCCAAAAGGCCGATAGTCGTTGGTGTCAACGCGCGGATCATCCGGAGGCGGAACCTCAATGCGACCGGACCGAACAATGTCCGCCCTGATAGCGTTTGCCTTGAGCGAGTGGGTTGCCCTCCTTTTGAACTCCTCCACTTGGGCTTGTGGAACGCCAATCACATATTCAGCTCTGATCCAATCGACTTCTTGAATCACCATTGAGATTGTGACGTACTCGAATCCCAAAGTCGCTACGATCGCTTGCAACACAATCTGGATGATTTCGTCCCAATCCCGACCGCGAACAATCTCATTAACAGTTTGACGCAGGTTGGAGAGTTTACGATCAAGGTCCAGTGTCTCCATGTTTACCGCGGCGTTACGGGCAAGCGACAAGACGGCATTTTCGTCAGCCTGTGAGAATGCGTCTTCAGTCGGGCTCTCGAGGTTAATCACCCCCATTCGTTTTTGGTCCAGCTTCACATCCTGACCAACGCGAACCTGGGCCTGATTAACCAGGATCGGAACTGCCAACACGCTACGAGTATCGTGCCAGGAAGCGGTGTAAAGATGTTGGTGTTCCGTTGATACGTCTTTGAGCCTGATGGGCGTCGCCGTATCGATTGCCCTGCCGGTGATTCCCTCACCTCGATTCAGGGTTTGAATCAGCTCTGGCTGACCGCGATGCACTACAACGTCTAACTTACCGGTCTCCAGATTCAGCTTACTAATCCAACCCCGTTCTGCGCCGCAGATTTGGAGTGACCCATCCAGGATCAATTCAAGCAACTTTGTTTCATCACGACACTCGGTGAGCTTCTGAGTAACTTGGGCGAGGCACTCGAGTTTTTCGCGGCTTTCGATTACGACGGAGGCCTGGGTCGCGAGAATCTTGAACTGCCGCCGCTGTAAGTCCGTAAACCTTCGACTTACGGGTGAATATATTTCCAGAATCCCAATATCCCGACGGCGAAATCTCAGCGCCATCGACAACATTGATTTCCACTTTAGTGTTTGAAGTTCTTTGGCATAAAAGTGTGTTTTCACCAAACTAGCATCGGGGAAATAGAGTGGGGTTGTTCGCTCAAAAAACTCCTTCACACCGGGAGAGGCGTAGTTGATGAAGAGTTTACGCAAGAGCTCGGAGCGTTCTTCAGCCTCCTTTATCTCACGCCGGTTCAATTCCTGGCGTGCCTCGTCAATCTCCGGTGCATGTGTCATCAATGTATGGGCGTTGACGGTGAACCCCGTACGTTCGCTATTCAGCAGCCAGACCAGGCAGATCGGTTCTCTCATCAGGTCGCGAGTGAGTTCCGCGAGATCGAGAAGCAACTTATTGAGGGATGCCGAATCCATTGGTGCCTTTACCAGATTCAGCAAACAGTCCATTAAGTCAGCGCCCTCGATGGCGATGGCCAAACTACCAACGACATTCTCGATTAATTGCTGATCCAGCGGATCGAAGGCCCCTTTTTCATAGTGGCCCATGCTTATAGTGCCGACTACGACATCCTCGCCTGACTTGATAGGCACGCAAAGAACCGATGATATGTCCAATTCAGCGTATAGGTGTGAAAGCTCGGGTTTGGTTGAGAGATCCGAACAGTTTAATGCGCGGCCTGTTGCCGCCACCCTTCCCGAGATAGTTTCTCCCAGTGGCGCGTGATCAACCCTGATCTTCGATTTCATGGCGGGCGGAACGTGAAACGCCTCCAGTTTGTAGGTACTCACACGCCTGTCCCATATCCTGATAAAACAGGTGGTGGCATTGGTGGCGAGTGCGATTTTCTCCGCTACCACAGTCAAGGTTTTCTTCAAGTCTCCTCCAGTGAGTGAGTGGCTAACACTGGAGACTTTGTTTATTGCCTGCTGGATTTCGGTAATTGATTGGTTGCGGCTCCGTATCTGCTTTTGCCGGCGTACATTTGCCTTACTAATCCACTCAGCTTTTTCAATCGAGAGCGCAGTCTGGTTTGCAACAGCGCTAAACAAGTTACGCTCCCAGTTATCGAAACGTCGCAGGGTAGTGGTGTAGACATCCAATAATCCGACCAGCTTTTCACCAATACTGAGCGGCGCGGACATCATTGACCACCAACCACGAGCTCGCACTGCTGAGGCGTGGGCTGACGCTTGCGGCTGGCTTAGATCGTACAAACAGACAACGTTTCGTTCAGACCGTAGAGTTCCCAGGTGTGGCGCGTTGCGATCGAGTCGCAACTTTTTGAACTCCTCGTCGACAACCCCCGACGTCTGAACAATTGCCAGTTGCCCTTTGCTGTTCCTTTGCCACACGACGCAAACGGGTGCGTTAAGGAGGTCACATGCTTTTTCACAGACTCGTTTGAGAATCTCTTCCGATGACGCGATCCCAGCATCTTGCGTAAGTGAGTTCAGAAATTTCAACGAACGATCAAAGTTAAAATCCTGATCGTGCCTTTCAAAGACAATGTCGGCCTGGTGCGCAAAGGCAGTAAACAACTTGCGCTCCGACTCGCTCAATTGAACAAGCATTCCTGAGAAGATGTGCAGGTAGCCTGCAATGTGTTGTCCCGATCGGATCTCTCGGGTCAAGACCTTTAGGCGAAAGTCGTCCGCTATTTCTTCAAAGATCCTCAACGACCATCCCGTCGGCGCGTGGAACGGCCTGACCTGTACGGTATTATTGAGAGCCGAAACGATGTTAGATCCGTCCATTAACGGCTTCCCGATTCTCGCGAGGTAGCGTTTTAGATCCCGATGCGGACCGGCCAAGATCTGGAATCGAAGAGATCCATCCACACGATTTATCACTGAGAGAGCGCAGATCTCCGAACTAAATGTTTGTTGGCACACTTCGGTCAGGCGTTCCAGCGCTTGATCACGATCTCGAATCCCCAGCAGGACTCGATGCAGTTTGCCGAGCACTTCAAATTGCTCAGTTCGGAATGGGTTAACTTTCATGGCAGAGGAGCCCCGCTCTGGACCGACGCCGCATCAAGTCTGTTGTTCTCAAATCGCAAAACATGGCTCGTTGATTCAGGCAACCTTGTGAAGTTTGACCAGATTGGTCGTTCCAGGTTGATCAAGAGGGTAGCCGGCCGTGATGACTATCATGTCACCGACACTGATCAATGGCACGTTAATCTCTGCCCCAATTATTGCATCATTTCGTTGTAATTGTATGTTCTTTGCCAGGTTGCAGGCCTTCTGGAAAATCTCTTCATTGCTTCCGTATCCGCTCAGGATGTTGATTGGATACACGCCAAAGGCAAGAGTAAGGCGACGAGCTACGAAATCACTATGGGTTACGCCGACAATGGCGGACATGGGCCGAAAGCGGGCGACCATTTGAGCCGTTTGACCTGAAGACGTCGGCGCCATGATTACCGGCGCGCCGATTCCAATCGCCAGGTTACAAGCTGCATGGGAGACTCTATCCGTCGTTTGCTGCGTTTTCAGCAGGGAGCTGAGACGTTCATACTCCCGAAAAAAACACCGTGCTCCACTACGGCTATATTCTTCCATCTTTTCAGTAATACGTCGTTGGAGCGAAGGAAAAGTGGTCTCGGCCTCTCGCAGTAACGTGAGAAAACGATCTTCAGCGTTAGTGAGTTGAAAATAGTCAGCCTCGGCTCGAGCCGCGATGGCTCGCATCGTCCTTATCGCTTGAATTGGATAGGGGCCCTTTGAGGTCTCACCCGAAAGCATTACCGCGTCGGTACCATCAAAAATGGCATTGTAGACATCTGTAACTTCAGCCCGCGTTGGAATTGGATTGCGTTCCATCGAATCCAACATCTGCGTCGCTGTGATTACCGATTTGCCTCTGACATTGCACAAGTGAATTATCCGCTTTTGAAGGCCAGCTAGATCCTCTAACTCAAGTTGCATGCCGAGATCACCGCGAGCGATCATGATGCCATCGACGACATCCAATATCTCCTCAATTCCTGCAACTGCCTGCTTAGTCTCAATTTTCGCGATGATGCCTGGAAGCCTCGCAGCCGCGTCGGCTTCTCCGAGAATCTTTTGATACTGCTCAGCGACAAAACACTTGATCTTGAGAATGTCCTCAGCTGTTCTGACAAAAGAGACCGCTACATAACTCAGATCAGCACCGAACACTGACATAAGGAACGTCAGATCGTCCCGGTCCTTCTGCGTAAATGTCTCCAGGTCGAACGACACTCCCTTGAAGGTCACGCCTCGCCGACTCTTAATCGTTCCGCCGCTATGAACAAAGCAGCTTAGAGCGCCGTCAGGCGAAATATCCTTAACTTCCAGTAGGGCTTCACCATCGCCCAGCCATATCCTGGTGCCGGACGTCACCCGTTCGGCCTGGTGCCCCAGCAGTTGATCGTCATAAAAAACAGAAGCCTGAGACTCATCTCCCCTCACCTCGCGATTTGTGTGTAAGACGAAATGGCCTCCAGGTCGAATAGCTATTTCGGCATCAGGATCGTCAAAAAAAGTTCCCAGACGTATCTTCGGACCCTGCAAATCTCCCAGAATCGCAACCTGTTTTTTCTGGCTTTCCCAGAGATAACGAACCATTCGATACGAATCGGCGAATCGTCGCTCGCGCTCGCCATCGCGTGAGCGATGAGACATGTTCAGCCGAAACACATCGACGCCTGCCTCAAACATCCAGGAAATCATTTCATCGTAAGGGACGGTTGCCGGCCCCAGGTTGTTGTGCAGATCGTAAATTCGGCGCTCTGGACCAAGGGTGCTGACAATTTTTGTTTTTGTGTTCATGATTGCGTTGATCATGCTTCGCAGCCCTTGCGGCTCCCTAAGCCTTCAACTTATTCAAAAGGAAACCAATTTGGTTTCTCACAATATCTGAACTTTCAACCTGGGCATGTTGTTGCAGTGCGTCCATGACCTCGTCGCTGGCTCCTGGCTCGGTGCAGGCTAATGCGAAGAGCGCGCGTATCGCGCGGAGACGCACTTCCACGCTCGAATCTCTTGATAAGATCGCTCGAATCTGCTGCACTGCCTGAGATCCGCCTATTTTGCCGAGAGCATCAACCGCCTCCGCGCGAACTACCGATTCAGGTTCGGTTTGGACCAGAGTACCTAAGATTGACACGGCCGTTTCATTACCGAGTTCACCTAAGGCAAACGCCAAAGAACGCCTGACTTCAAGATGACTATCGGAAAGGGCCCCCTTCATTGCTATAAGAACTCCCTCTTCGTGGAGCCGCGTCGGAGCCGCCCGCGAGATAGTTCCGCGCGTGCGTGCTGCACCTCTCGCTCGGGCTTGAAACGCCAGCGAAGCTAATCCAGTCACGCCGTCAAGACGTTCCGTGGAAATGCTGCTGCTTAATTGATCGATTAGCTTTTGTATGTTTGGCTGTTCGCCAATCTTAGTCATGCATCCTCCCATTAGTTTTGTTTGTACCTGGAATGTTACTCACTGCGCTCGCCGGTCTCCTTCGGCACAAGATTTTTGCCCGTTATTTCGTGAGGTCTCCCTTCAGCCAATAGTTCACACGTCTGGCGCGGTCGCCCTCTCCGATTGATTCCAGATATTGATCTCCCAAACGTTGGTGATAATACAGGCGGGCTTCCTCCGTTCGGCCGCTCAGAATTGTGTGCTTGATTATTCTCTCGAATAGATCGAGAAGGATGGGACTGATCGGGCGATAAACCTGATTGTCTCGCGGACCGACTGCGGCGCGACGCGCTCGCACAGCGCCATCTGTTCTGATATTTGCATGGGTTGAGCTTTGGTCGGCAGCTTCATGCGCTGCAAGTTGGCGCTCATAGTAGTCCCTCGCTCCAATGCTTAAAGCCTCAATCTCCGCCGCAAACGTATTGCCAAAATAGTAAGATAGAGTGGGATGAGTCGCGTAACGCCTGTCGTCTGCGCTGATGTGTACATCTAATAGCCTCCGCTCAGTAAGCGACTCGAAACGCGAGTGAATTTCACCGAGGCGAAGCCCGGCAAGGGGGCCGGCCTGTTGTTTTTGCTTCGACTCTGCAAAAATCTCTGTGAACTGCCTGGTTGACATAGGACCCACCAATGCCAACCGCTGCAGGATCGCCCGGTCTGGTGTGGAAAGATACTCCTCATAATGGGCGAATAGTTCGATAAAGCCTCGATTGAGTTGGTCAATCTCTTTAACGTTGCTTTGCTTCAGAGTTACTTCAACGCGAGGCAGGCGATTTGCTGCCGTTAGATCACCGTTATGAAAGTCGGAGATTACCCGCCCTGCATGATAAAGACTCATTGCGTGACGGCGGAATCGTTCAGCCAAGGGTGTCAGATTTTCGCTGGCCGCGAATCCACCGCTCGCCCGCAACAAATTCTGCGCACTATGCAGTGGTAGCGGACCTAACTCAATTTGAACAAGGCCCTGGCCCACACGATCTTGTAGCGCGGCGGGCTTTAGCCTGGTAGTTATCAAGGCAACTATGGGAAGAAAACCTAAACCAATTTCAATCAGCAGATCTCGTATTCTTCCATCTTGAATCTCTCCTTCGTTGTTCGCGTCGCCGCGAACACGCTGAATCGCTTCCAACCCATCCATCACTAGTAAAACGCGCCGAAGGTTTCGGCTGATAATCGCATTCCGAATTCGCGGCAGACATTCATCCAGGTGGAGTTCAACCTTGCTCTCTGGATCGAGATATTTCGTAAAGCTCCTCAAAAATGTTTCCGAAAATGGTTCCGCATAGAAGTCCCAAACAAAGAGCGCGTCGGCCGTGGCCATGTCACTCTTGGGCTCATCCGAATTGACCTTGGACGCTGTGAGATTAATGCTTTCGACCAGATGTTGAGCGAGCACCGTCTTGCCGACTCCACCGTAACCGACCAAGACCACTATTTTAGAGGCACCCGTTTGCCATTGTTCGCGAACCTGTTTTAGCTCAGGCGGCGGCTCATAAAAATCAGCCGAAGGAAGTGTCAACATGTTGCGAGCCAAGGGTCTCGTAACCCAAAGCGGTGTGACTTCGTCGGCGGTTTCCCTGGTCCAGGAGACGATCACTTCCGGAAATCCGGGTCGCGTCGCCGGGTCAACAAAGTGGCTCACCGCACGACTTGTCCTTTGATGATCGTTTGTAGCTAACACCCAAACTGAATTAGTGCAGGCTCTACGGGCGACAAGAAATTTGAACGAACTCTCATCACTGAACACCAGATCTGGTTGTTCCGCGCGCGTCCAGCATTCTTCCAAATCCGCATCCGGCTCAGCCACCTGAACGAATGATATCCAGGAGCTGAGTTGCAAGAGTTCGGATAGAAAGAAAATGCTCTCCTTCGCGTTGCCGATAAGAAGAATGGATGGTCGTCGAGGATATTTACGGGTAACCAGGCAGTTACGCAGATGCTCTAACGACGTCGATAAAAACTGAGAGTCACCGTCGTTAGCCTGGACCGAGTGCTCATGCTCCGGCGACTTGCGAATAAGATTTGAAGAAGGTTCAGCTAATCCCAGAGGGAGTGAGTAATAAGCCCAGCTCAGTTGTGTTCTTGGCCCCTTTCCCCGAAACCATCGCGTGGCAAGGTGTTTACACGCGGTGTCGACTTCGGGAAACCGGTCTGAAGTGAGCTGCAGAATTACTTCGCTGGCTTGAGCGCCCCTATCGCTGTTTCGCAGCAATCGGCTCAGCGCATTACACGTGTCGTCATCCGTCCCTACCGTGTGCAGAACGCTGAAGTCAGAGCGGGCTGACTCGGGAATTGGCAACTGGCTAGCCGCCCTTTGCACGGCTCCGTCCGGAGAAGTGTCGACTACAAAGCATCGAATATTTTGTCGTCGGCGCCGATCCAGCCAGGCTTTCATCAACAAAGAAAAGTGCTCGGAAAGATTTCCGACTAGAATCAACCGCGTAACAGATCGTCCTTTTGCGGCATGAGAGAGATCGCGTTGAAGACTCGTTTCCATGTTTTCTCCGAAGTGGGAATCTCTAGTCCCAGTGAGCTTGATCGTCGAGGAAGTTCAAAATTCCGGTTTGCGTAGAGGGTTTCTTTGGCGAATACGAGGCAACGATTCGCGAACCATCACTGCGCTCTTTGAGCAGTTTCTCAAAAACACGGTCTGAGCTCTCAGCGGCGTCAGCGATTGAAGGAAAATAACGCGAGTCGAGCGCATTTGATTCCCACCTGCTGGATATCAAGGTTTCGAAAATCCCCTGGTACTCCCAGCTCATGCTGGGTACACCGGACTCAAACGCATCGGTGATGGTTAACGGGCCAGAAGCAAGAACAAAGCCCTTCTCATCATTCAGAATCGCAAACGTGTTATCCGTAAAGTTGAACAGAAAACTCAACTCCGACCCGTTGGCGTCCGAAGTGGCGTCGACTCGTAGTGTTTTCCTCTCGAACTGAATGCCTTTTCCCGTTCGACAGAAGAGAGGAATATCCGGGTGTCCCTCGATCTTGATTTGAGCTTCGAATGCAACAAACGTTTCGGTCACGGAGTCGAGTGCCCGGTAGTAGTCAGGTTCATAACAGTAGGGTCGCACTTGTAGGGGCGCAACGCCTTGCGGCCCAGCTTCGTAGCGACCCCAACAGAACTTTCCCGTGAACTCAACGCGCGGAAGACCAAAGCTCAAACCAAAAAGAGCACGAATAATTTGAATTATGTGGGGAGCCATATCGCCAAATACGCCACCGGCGCCTATATAAAAAGAACATCGGCCCAAAGGAATGGGAGCGGGTTCGAGCAGTTGCAAGACGACCCGATTAATTCGCGCCGGCGACAAGATATCTTTGAAGAGGCCGAAGTCCGCGAATCGGTTAAGCATGCGTACCATGGATTTCGCATTGTAGTGATCATTAACAACCAATTGACATGATTGAGGAAGGCTAGCTGCGGCTTGCCTCAATGAGTCAGCGCCGAGATATTCCAATGAGTCGGGATCCAACCCGCCCGCAGGCTTCTCGAGAACAATACGATCAGCCAGGACTCGCCACTGATTGATAATTGCGTTGTAGGCCTGAGGGGGCGTGGCAGCGTAAACAACTACTTTCCATCCGTTACTTTTCAGTCTCTGAATCCTGCTGTAAACCTGGGTAATGTCCGCTGCATATCGCGGCAGGCGCGTCGCCGTGGAGGAACCAAGGAAGTACTTCAGCCAGTCTTCGATCGCGCCTTGAAACGCCAGCTTGTTTTGCTCTCTGATGGTTGCAGCACCATCTAAGTACCCGTTATCAAAAAACTGATCGCCCTCCCACGGCAGGATGTCTCTACTTAGTTCAGCGTTCAAGTTAAGGCCCGCAACTTTGCCCGCAGCGATTTGTTCCGCTATGTGCTCAACTCGACGCCGCGCCATGCGCCAGCGTAACTCCTGTGGTGTGTCCAGGCCGTTGCTTTCATTCCAGGGAATGTCGACCAAGAGCAATTCAATGTTTGGCTCGCTGTTTTCAATTTGTCGCACCACCTTGATGAATTTGCGCCAAGCGAGATCGCCCAGCACCCCTAAACAAACCAGCAATACTCGTTCGGTCAACATCCGCGACTCCCTGAAAGCCCGCTGGGGCTTGTGTTGAGGCACCAATGATGAAACTGGAGAACTTTGCGTCAAACCGACGGCGAACCATTTGCCAGGCTATCTTCTTTCAAGATCACCCTTGCTATTAAATTCTCTGAGTGACGCTGTCGATCATCTCACTCGCTTGCCCAAGCATTTCTCCGATATCGTACCTTCCGCCTCTCACCTCGAGCGCGTAAATAAGCTCGCCGCTTTGCCGAAGTCCTTCCAACGCCGTGGTAAGGTGCAACGGTTTGGTGTTCTTTTTTCTTAATTCCTGAAGCGACCTAAAAACTGTTGGCTGCAACAAGAAGCGGCCCACCACTCCGAGGGTTGCAGGCGGCAGGGACGCGACTATCATCGGCCCCGGCTTCTCGATCAGTTTCTCCACAGGCAACAGAATGGAGGGATGCGTAGCCTCGCCGACGACAGTAGCCCCACACTGCGAAAGCTTCGGACGACTCACTTGTGAAACTGCGAGAAGACTTGCGTTAGGCGCATCGTTGAGTGCCGTAATCAGGTCGAAGGTAGTATTGCGCTGCCCTACACGACCTGAACGTGAACGCACAACGTCATCCGGAAGAAGCACCGCGAATGGTTCACTTCCCACTATTGATTCAGCTTGAAGAATCGCATCTCCTAAACCATCCGGAGAAAGCTGCAGGCAATACTCCAAATCAACAGTCAATCCGATTCCAAATTGACATACATCTTTTAGTGTAGTGAAGAGTCGTTCGCGTGCGTCGGGTGCTAGGATTAGAACAATGCGTGAGATCCCGGCATTCGCGGCCTCACCAATAGCACTAAGAATCATACGTTGAGCTATGTGAGTAGCAACCAGTCGATTTTCTGTGGCAGCCGGGATCACTGCCGTGTGGACCTTACTCTCGAATTGCCGCGTGGCTACCAAAAACATTTTCGAAATCGCGTTCGCGATGGTCCGACGTGTCTCCCTATCCCCATTTTCCATAGCCTTCATGAGTCGGCCGACGGTGAGTTCATCCAGTCCGAGCGAATCTAACCAGGTAGCCCACTGCTCCGGTCTCCGGGGTGGCCCTAATGCGTTAAGCTGATGGAGCGTTCCACCTCTCGCCCGCGTCGCCCCGCGTACCATGCTGAGCAACGGCATGGGAGCGTAACCGGCAGCCGTTAACCATTCATCCAGTTCCGGGCCGGTGATTTGCAATGCCTCAGCCAGCGATAACGTCACGTCCCGGCTCGGTTTTCGCGTTCCAGCTTCCAGGCGCGAAAGGTAACTGGGATGCAGCTGAACGAGTTCGGCCAGCGACGTGCGGGTAAAGTTTGCTAGCTCGCGTTTTCTGCGAAGAATTGAGCCAAAAGCGGTTTTCATGCCCTATTTACGCGTATCCGTTTCTGTGACAAGTCAATATCGAAAGCCATATTCTTACAATTGTGACAAAAAGTCAATAACCCAATGATTCCATTTTTGGCGGACACATGCCTCAGCAATGCTCGCGCGCGGTGTTGAATTTACGGCACGGCGGAAATACTCGCCAAGAAATGAGTCACTCAGTGCCAAGGGGGAAATCTGATGAAGCGAATGGTGTTCATGAGTGGGATCAGAGATCTACTCGGTCACACGTCGGTAAGGATGACCAGCGTTTAACAGGCACCAAACGCCGGCGAATCTGTGTCAGGCAGTGAATACGCTTGGGCAGAGTAAGCCGGGTAAGGCGGTGAGATTTAAGCAAAGGAGCGTGTCAGGATTGTCAGACCCATCCGCTACCGCGGACGGTACTGACCTCATGACCCGCGACTCGAACCCTCGCGATCGCAACACAGGACAAATCGCGCCATCTTCGCGCCATCGTGAGTTTCAGCACCCACCTAGCAAAGACTCACGCGATGTAAATATAAGAACCCTCGCCAGTTGATTGGTGCCCCCGCAGGGATTCGAACCCCGAACCAACAGATTATGAGTCTGCTGCTCTAACCGTTGAGCTACAGGGGCACAAGAACTTACCGGCGGCCGGTTGGGACTTAGCGGAAATTCATCGCGATGCTTTCTCTTCTTCCGCTTTTTCGACTGCCGTTTGATTCAGATTAGCGAAACGCTCGAAGGCGCGTTCCGGGCCTTCCGGCGTGGGATGAAGGTAGCATTCCGATATCGTCACGCTGCTATGACCCGCGACGTTCTTGATCATGAAGGCGTCAGCGCCAGCTTCACCGAATCTCTTCAAAAACGTGTGGCGAAACGAGTGTACCACGCAGTCCTTTGGAAGCTGCAAATCGTCCCCTGGCTTTTTTGTGGACCTGGTCGAGCGACTTGAGCAAATAAGGATTCCCGGAGTGGTTTGCGAAAACATACTCGGAATTGCTCCCAAACAATCGGCTCAACAGCGCCTCCTGGGCACCCGCCCAAAAACCTTTGAACTCTGCCACCAGTTCAAAGTATAGTTATTCGCGCACTTAAGTTAGCGGCTGAATTCTCACGAGAGTTCCTTGCAAGCTCGCAAAATCCAGCCGGGGTTCGCCTCAATCACCAATCTGATTCCTGTGACTGAAGTTTCGCTTATCGCGAGTCTCAACGCCGCGCCGTCGGAAACCGGCGCGGAGCTTACTGCGCTTCCCGCGTCCGTGGGATGGCTGGAGGTGCGGGCGGATCTTGTGGGCGATGTTGACCCCGATTGGCTACGCCGCTATTTCAAAGGCCGTTTGTTGTACTCACTTCGCGGTCAGGATGCAGGCGGGCAATTCTCAGGTTCAGCGGCGCTGCGCCGTCAAAGACTGGAGGCCGCGATCCGCGGCTATGATCGCGTCGAACTTGAGCACAGCGATCTATCGTCTGAATTGTTGGATCAGCTTCCGATTGAGAAGCGTCTGATTTCATGGCATGGTCGAGCCAAAGACTTGTCTGAAGTAAAAGATCGATTTGAAAAACTCTCATCCGTTCCAGCAAGCGCTTATAAATTAGTGACAACGGCTGATAGCATCAACGATGAGTTCCTCCCACTATTACTGCTGGCAACGTTGAAACGTGAGGATACAATTGCATATTCCACGGGCTCAAGTGGCTTTTGGACTCGGGTTGCGTCCCTGCAACTGGGGGCGCCGGCAATTTACGGTCTCGTTTCTCCAGATTCACAACTCAGCGCGGAGCCGGCCGTTGCAAAGTTAATCGAAGACTATGGTTTGCCCGTTGTGACACCGGTAAAAGAGATCTTCGCAATTATTGGCAATCCAATCTTTCATTCGCTGTCTCCACGCTTACACAACGCTGCTTATCGCGCGATGGATCACCCAGCATTGTTTCTGCCACTGCATGTCGAGTCGTTTGCGGAGTTCTGGCAGGAGTTTGTGCTTTCGAAAACACTCGATTCGCTGGGGATGCCCCTCAACGGCATGACCGTGGCCTCACCGTACAAAGAAGTGGCATTGCCAACCGCAAAGTTCGTAAGTCCCATGGCCCAGCATGCTGAGTCAGCAAACATACTGATCCGGAACAACGGTTGGTGGATCGCCGACACTACCGACCCGGAAGTGATTTATACAGCTGGACGTGAGCGCCAGGTTCAAGTAAAAAACAGGCGGGCTGCGGTAATAGGATGCGGCGGCGCCGGCCGAGCCATTGCCGCGGCGTTGGTCCAATCAGGCGCGCAGGTGACGCTCATTAATCGCGGTAGAGAACGTGGACAGCACGCGGCAGAAATTCTGGGACTGCCATACTTTCCGCTGCCCACTTTTGACGCGAAAGGCTATGACATCGTAGTCAACGCGACGCCAGTTGGACGCGACACCGATGAAATCCCCTTCAGGATCGAACGGTTAAATGACAGCGCGGCGGTTATTGATCTTGTTTACGGTTCGAGGCCCACACCGCTGGTGAGCAAAACTATTGAGCGCCGGCAACTGGTAATTGACGGCTGCGACGTACTCGTGGCGCAAGTGCGACAACAATTCCACCTGATGACCGGAAAACAAATGTCGCCGGCTCTGGCTCTAGACATGCTGGACCGGCGAAGCAGGAGTGGCGAGAATTAGTCGGGCCGGCAAGGGCGCTCACAACAATGATAACTACCGATACAACCAACCAGACTTACAAGCAGCTGGAACTGACAGATGCGCAACAGGATCTGATCAACCGCGTCAGTGTGCTCGCCCGGGAAAATTTTGCGCCGCGAGCCGATGAGTATGATCGCACGGCGACGTTTCCGGCAGAAGATTTCGCGGATCTCTTCCGTGCTGGTTTGCATGCGCCGGTGCTTCCCAAAGAATCTGGCGGACTGGGCCTGGGTCCCTACAGTGGCGATGTCTTCACTTTGTGGATGATGACGAAGGAGATTGCCAGGGCCGACATGTCGTTAGCGCGCTGCTGGGAGGGTCACGTCAATTCACTGGTGTTACTAGACGGCATGGCTAACGACGAGCAACGGAAACGTTGGTTCAAAGGCGTAGTTGAACGCGGCGAAAAGTGGGTCGCATGGAGTGGCGAGCCACAAGCGCGCAAGCCTGGAGAAGCAGTTCGCTTTGGAACGACCGTTGAAAAAGTGACCGGCGGTTATGTCATCGATGGCAATAAGGCCTTCGCAACGAGTGCCGGAGGTGCTGAGTGGGCCATCCTCCTGGTCAACACTGCCGGACCCGGCGGCGTGCGCCACGCTGAAGCAGGCTCGTTAGATACTCAGTTGATGATGGCCTGCAATCTTTCGGATCCGACGGTGGAGATAGATACGTCCTGGTGGGATCCAATTGGAATGCGTGGGACAGTCAGCCATCTGGTGCATTTCCGCCGCACGTTTGTTCCCGACGCTGACCTAATCGGCTATCCTGGCCAGTATTTGAAGGAGAGTTGGCAGACCTGCTTCATTCCACATTACGCCGCAACTTTTCTGGGAGCCGCCGAGGCCGCGTACGACTACGCCTTTCGCTATATCACAACGCAAAACAAGATCGAGGATCCATATGTACAACACCACATAGGACAAATGTCCGTTAATTTGGAGACGGCGCATTTGTGGCTGCG
>Ga0134126_10002261_pt1 | contig 24385 bp, 23 predicted proteins | sample KB31752_FD_96881 | JGI IMG/M metagenome (GOLD analysis project Ga0134126, IMG submission 96881) | Terrestrial soil microbial communities with excess Nitrogen fertilizer from Kellogg Biological Station, Michigan, USA - KB3-175-2 | ecosystem: Environmental > Terrestrial > Soil > Unclassified ... | reverse complement strand
CTCTGGAGGAGGACTGCTTCACCGGGTCGAAACGGCTGTTCGAAGCGGTAGGAGTCGTAAGTTACTCCCGCATATGGGGCCTGTCAATAGGCAAACACTATATATTGTAGCAGCAACGTAGCAGGCTCGACCTCCTCCTAAGCCCTTCGCCATCAATCATCGACGGTCACCCCTCTCGCTTTTCAGGGCATTTTCTCTGTTAATAATCTGTGGATTTCTGGGTTGGCAGAATAATGCTTCTTCGAGAGCCCAACCTTTAGAAACGTAGGCGTTAGTCGGCTGGGAATCAATGACGGTTATCAGGGCAAAGCTGTGGAGGCCTGTGCAGACTGCGGAAAACCCGCGAGAGCGAACACGAAGGCCACGAAGTGCACGAAGGTTCTGGTTGTCACGGCTGGCAGTTAGGATTCCCGCCAAAATCGGCATTCGGAATGCCAACTCAGAAAACCTTTGTGTCCTTCGTGACCTTCGTGTTCGCTCTGGGTTTCGTTACACTTTGAATATGCTCCGCAGTTTTCTGAGGGTGTTTGCCCTCGTTCTACTTTCCTCGGCACTCTTTGCCGAGGGTACCCAGATCTGGGTACAAACCAAATTTGACGAATTTGAAAAAGGCACTGCCAATGGAGTGGCAATCTCGAGCGATGGAACGCTGGAGCTTGCTCCTTCTCTGAGGGCGATCTACACATCGCCGTCCACTTACATTTGGCAAGTCGTCACCGACGCGCAAGGAAATGCTTACGTGGGGGCGGGTTCTCCCGCCCGTGTGTATCGCGTCACCCCCGATGGGAAGGCCACGACGATCTTCGAAGCCAAAGAGCTGCAGGTCCAGGCGATGGCCATCGACAGCGACGGCACGATCTACGCTGCCACGTCGCCTGACGGTCGTGTGTACAAGCTCGAACCAAATATTCCTGCGACCGGCAAGAAGAAGGAGAAGAACAAAGAAGCCGAAGCAGCGGCCGAATCCGCTTCTGCTGAACAAACTTACCGATCCTCAGTCTTCTTCGATCCTAAGACAAAATATATTTGGGATGTCGAACTCGATCCCGCCGGGCCTATTTACGTCGCCACTGGCGACAACGGTGAGATCTACAAAGTAGAGAAAAACGGCCAAGGCTCTGTGTTCTTTAAGAGTGACGAGGCCCACATTCGTTCACTCACCCTGCTGAAACCTGCTCCGCAACCTGAAGACGGAAAGCGTAAGAAGAACGCCATTCCCACTTTGAGCACGGTAATTGCAGGCTCGGACGGTAGCGGACTGGTATATCGTATTACGCCGGCAGGCGAGGCATTCGTTCTGTACAGCGCTCCCAAAAAGGAAATCACTGCGCTTACGAGCGACTCCCAAGGAAACATCTACGTCGCCGGAGTCGGGGAGAAGCATGTGGGAAATCCGCTGCTCCCGATTGCGTCGGCTCCGATTGCGGCGATACCCACTGCCTCCGGCGCTGCTCCGCCTCCTGCGCCTCCCACCCCGAGTACGATCAGCGGCGGCTCCGAGATTTACATGATTTCTCCGGATGGTTCGCCCAACACGATCTGGAGTTCCAAAGAAGATCTGGTCTATTCACTTGTCTTCGGCCCCGAGGGGCAGTTGCTTGCCGGAACGGGAAACCGTGGACACATTTATTCCATCAACCCCAATTCCAAAGCCGGTGTGTACCGCGATCTGGTGAAGCTCAGCGCGAATCAGATCACCTCAATGGCGCGCGCGACCAACGGCGCAATCTATGCCGTGACTGCCAATTTGGGAAAGCTGTTCGTCCTTGGTCCCGGCCGGCAGCAGGAAGGCACCTACGAGAGCGACGTCTTCGATGCTCGCACTTTCTCGCAGTGGGGACGCGCACAGGTCCGCGGCACGGGTGATTTCGACTTCTTCGTGCGCAGCGGCAATGTCGACAACCCCGATCGCAACTGGAGTCCCTGGGCGAAAGTCGAGCTGAAAACCAGTGAACGCGTGCCGGTCCCGTCCGCTCGCTTTGTACAGTGGAAAGTAGCGCTTCGCCCCACGAACGGCGGATCTCAAGTGGAGAGCGTTGCGCTTAACTACCTGCCAAAGAATATTGCCCCGGTGATCGAGGATGTGGCCGTGCAAGTCGGCGCGAGGATCACCTCTCCTCCAAACCAGAAATCATCGAATGACGCGATTTCGATCCCGCTCGGCGGCCAGGCCTCGTCAACTCCGGCCCGGTTTGACGTGGCTCCGTCCGCCGTCAAGGATCGCGATTACATCGCGGTGCGCTGGTCGGCGCATGATGACAACGATGACGATCTCATCTATTCGATCTACTACAAAGGCGACAACGAGAATGACTGGAAGTTGCTGAAGGACGGCATCACCGACAAGTTCTACTCGTGGGATTCCAGCCTGTTGCCCGACGGCGGTTACACCGTGCGCATCGTCGCCTCTGATGCTCCGTCGCACTCACCCGACGAAGCGCTCACGGATGAGAAGATCAGCTCGCGCTTCGAAGTCGATAGCACTCCCCCGCAGGTGCAAGCGCTGCAAGCAAAAGTAGAGTCGGGGACAATGCACGTGAGTTTCCGCGCGGTCGATAGCTTCTCCGCGATCAAACGCGCGGAGTACTCGATTGATGCCGGCGATTGGCACTACATCGAGCCCGTGGGACAGATCTCCGATTCGCCGACCGAGGAATACGACTTCAGCGCAGCACTGCCACAGGGCGAAGCCGTCTTAGTCCAGGACGTAAGCAGAAAAGGTAAACGCTCTCGCACTCGCGACGGCGGAACGGAAACCGGACTTCCGCAAACTGATCAGGCGCAGGCGGTCGTGCCAGGCGAGCATGTTGTGGTGGTTCGCGTTTGGGATCGCTTCGACAATATGTCGGCAGCTAAGACCGTCACCAAATAACCGGGGGTTAACACGAAGGTCACGGAGTCAACCCCAAGTTCACGGAGCCAATGAAGTCTCCGTGACCTTGACGTTGCCCTCCGTGACCTCGTGTTCGCTCCTTCCGGTAAGATGATTCGTTTCCCATGAAGCGAATATTATTAGTCTTACTCGCCACTTCTACCCTTTTCGCGCAGCGTCTTCCAAACACAGTCATTCCGAGCCACTACAAGCTGTCGCTCGATCCCAGCATCGAACAGAGAAAATTCGCAGGCGAAGAGACCGTCGACGTTCGTCTGAATTTGCCCGCAAAAAAGATCGTGCTCAATTCGCTCGATCTCGACATCTCCGAGGCAGAGATCAACTCCGGAGGCAAGTCGCAAAAAGCTCAGGTCGTGTATGACAAGCCAGACGAGATGGTGAAGCTGCAACTGCCGGCAGAGATACCCGCCGGCAGCGCGCAAATCCATCTGAAGTTCTCAGGCAAGCTGACCGAAGGCTTACGCGGGTTCTATTTGAGCAGGAGTTCGCGGCGCCTGTATGCGGTCACGCAGTTCGAAGGAACCTACGCGCGCATGATGTTCCCGTGCTTCGACGAACCGTCGTACAAAGCAACATTCGACCTCACGGTCAGCGCGGACAAAGGCGATACGGCAATCTCGAACGGACGGATCGTGAAGGATCAGCCGATCGAAGGCGACCGGCACCAGATCACCTTCTCGACCTCACCGAAGATGTCGACCTACCTGGTCGCGCTGGCGATTGGGGATTGGCAATGCCTTTCGCGCACAGTCGAGGGCATTCCAATTCGGGTCTGCGCTGTGCCGGAGAAGAAGGAGTACGGCGCGTTTGCACTCGATGTAGCGTCGCATTCTCTTCAGTTCTACAACCAGTGGTACGGCATCAAGTACCCTTTTGGGAAGCTCGATATGGTCGCTATCCCCGATTATGAATGGGGCGGGATGGAGAACACGGCGTCCATCTTCTATCGCGACACGGCCCTGCTTCTCAACGAGAAGAGCGCATCCGTATTTCGCAAGCGCGGGCAGGCCTCAACCATTGCTCATGAGATCGCGCACCAATGGTTCGGCGATCTCGTAACTGCCGCCTGGTGGGACGACATCTGGCTCAACGAAGGCTTCGCGACGTGGATGTCCGTCAAGCCCATCGAAGCGTGGCATCCAGAGTGGCATCTCGAGGAGGACGCTGCCGCACAGGCACAGCGAATCATCGGCGTGGATTCGCTCGCCAGTGCGCGGGCCATCCACGGCAATCCGAGCACTCCGTCAGAGATCAAGGAGATGTTCGACGGTATCACTTACGAAAAAGGCGGCGCGGTGCTGCGCATGCTCGAGTCGTATCTTGGGCCTGAGGTCTTTCGCAAAGGCGTGAACGCATACCTCGCAGCGCACGCTAATGGCAACGCAACCTCTGCCGATTTCTGGAGTGCGGAAGCCAAGGCATCCGACAAGCCGGTCGACAAAATGATGCCGACGTTCGTCATGCAGCCCGGCGTGCCGATGCTGACTCTGAGCGCAGTTTGCAAGGGAAGCAGCGAGCAGTTGCAGATGAAGCAGCAACGCTTTCTGATTTCTTCGGAGCCCACCGATTCGCAGGATTCGCAAACATGGCAGATTCCGGTTTGCACCAAATCGGGAGGGAGCAAGGAAGCTGCGTGTGCTCTGATCACCTCTCGCGAGCAATCAGCCTCAGCTCCTGCCTGTACCGATTGGGTATTCGGGAATCGAGACGCGAAGGGATACTACCGCGTCGAATACACGCCGTCGAACTTGGAGAAGATTGGCGCAGTCGCCGAACAACAGCTCAATGTGCCGGAGCGCATTGCGCTGATCGAAGACACCTGGGCAATGGCGCGCGCGGGAAAGACTTCGCTTCCCGATTTCCTCAAGGTGTCGCAGCAACTGGGCGCCGAGGAGAACCTGCACGTGATCGATGCACTATCGAGTCACTTGAGCTACGTGGAAGACTCGCTGATCTCATCCGAGCAGCGGGCCAAGTTCGATGCGTTTGTACGTGACCAGTTCGGCGCGGCTGCACGGCGAGTCGGTTGGGAGTCCACCAAGACTGACACCGACGAGCAGAAAGCATTGCGAGCAAGCCTGCTGGAGATTCTCGGAGATGCAGACGATCCAAACGCGATAGCTACTGCGCGAAAGCTGGTCATTCAATACATGAATGATCCTGCTTCTGTGGACGGAACAGTGATTGGGAATGCGTTCACGGTGGCAGCGCACACCGGCGATCCAGCTCTTTATGATCGCTTCACAAAAGCCTTCAACGAGAGCAAATCGACCGACCAGTACTACCACTATCTGTTCGCGCTTGCGGATTTCCAACAGCCTGAACTCTTGAATCGAACCATCTCGCTAGTCAATCAAGGAAAGGTTCGCGAACAGGATTATCCACGATTTTTCAGCGCCCTGCTGGCGAATCCTGCTTCGCGGGACGCCGCATGGAAGTATCTCAAGGAGCACTGGAACGATTTGGCTCCAAAAGTGACTTCGTTCGGTGGGGCCGGAGCAATTTCCGCTTTGGGAAATGCCTGCTCAGCCGAGATGCACGACAACGTCGAGCGTTTCTTTGCGGATCATCCAGCGCCGGGAGCTCAGCGCGCGGTAAAACAGAGCCTCGAACGCATTAACGATTGCATCGCGTTTAAGCATCAGGAGGAGTCGGATATGACGCAATGGCTTAACTCGCATCAGGAGGGACAATGAGCACGCACGATCCAGCCGCAGCATTTCTGGCCGAAGCCTTGCGCACCTTTCGCGGATACAAGTCGCGGACGGAAACCGCGTTCGCGCAGCTTCGTCCGGAGGATTGGTTTAGCCTGATCGATCCCGAAGCAAACTCGATTGCGATCATCGTGAAGCACATGGCCGGCAACATGCGCTCGCGCTGGACTGACTTCCTCACCAGCGACGGCGAGAAGCCCGACCGCGACCGGGACAGCGAGTTCGTTCTCGACTCCTCCACGACGCCTCAGCAGGTGCTGGAATGCTGGAACACGGGATGGCAGCTCGTCTTTGCTGCCGTTGAACCGCTTACAGCGGACGATCTCAAGAAGAAGATCACCATTCGCGGCCAGGAGCACTCAGTGATGGAGGCCATCAGCCGGCAGATGACGCATTACGCCGAGCACGTGGGGCAGATCATCCTCCTAGCCAAGCATTTTCGCGGAGCTGAATGGAAATCGCTTAGCATTCCCAAAGGACAATCGAAGATGCTGGGCGTTAAGGCGGAGTTGACGAACCGCGCAAGGCGGGGATAGGCAATGAGGTAAGGAGATTGCAGCACCCGTGAAGACTTGTCATCCTGAAGCGCTTCTTTTGCGCGAAGGATCTCCCGCAATGCTTCAGACTGCTTGGCTCTGCACCGGCTCCTCTACCAAGACTCCGAAGAGGCTGGGCCAAAGAGCCTCGAAACGGCATCGTAGCCTGCGCCATTCCGGGAGATCCTTCGCGCAAAAGAAGCGCTTCAGGACGACAGATGATTGAGGGCATCCGGAAACCAAAAATCAGGTCACGCGTTTCTCGGCAGATCGTAGCCTCAGCTCGCACGCCGCACCTGTGGCTTTTCTTCTTTGCCTGGTTCGACTGCCTCTTTGACTGGTGGGAGCTTCCCTACTGCTTTGGCTAGCTCCGCGTTCACTTCAGCACCGATCAAGATGGCGGCACTGCTCACGTAAAACCACAGCAGCAATCCAACGACTGCGCCTAGAGCGCCATAGCTCTTGCTCAGTTGCGCGAAGTGCTGAAGATAAAAACCCAGGCCGTACGACGCGAAGACCCAAAGCACCACCGCGATGATGGAGCCCGGAACCGTGCGAATGAAGCGACGCTGTTCAACGTTGGGGGCAAGATAGTAGATAATTTCGACCGCTAAGATAGCGCAGATCGCCGCGAGCACCCAGCGAAAGTAGAACCATGCCTTAGTAAAGAACGGACTCAGATGCAGTTTAGCGGCGAGCATGCCTCCCCAATGCGGGCCGAAGAACATCGCAAACAGAAGAATCGTAACCAGCGCACCGACAGCCACCGTCAGCAGCACAGCTAATGGACGCGTCTTCCAGAAGGGCCGCCCCTCCTGCACATCATAAGCAACGTTCAGTGCCTCGATCATTGCGCTGAATCCGCCCGAAGCCGACCAGATGGTTCCGATAATTCCGAACGACAGAAAACCTGTGCGATTGGTCGCAATCAGGTCGGTGACAACTTTCTGGATGGTCTGCATGGAATCAGGCGGAAGCATGTGCGCGAGCCCGCCGAGGATGTAATTGAAGAGTCCCTGAATGGGAACGTACACCAGCAGGCTGGCGAGAAAGATCAGGAAAGGAATCAGCGACATGAAGAAGTAGTAAGCCAGACTGCCCGCGAAGGCGAGCAGATGGTGCTGATCGACATCCTTGAATGCTTTAATCAGGGCGCGCCAAACCCGCCGTAGATATGTGAATTTCATCAGGTTCTTAGATGAGAGTTCCCGGAACTGAGGATGTTCCCGCGCAACAGCAAACGCTCAGTAGAATGTTCCCGTGAAACGAAAACGGCTGGGATGTCTGATCGTTGTCATTCTGCTCATCATTCTCGCGTATCTATTTTTTCATCGCGGTTCCAAACCAGCAGAGGCTCCCCCGAAGCCTGCTGAGCACGTAGCTCTGGAGCCAACGGCTCGCTACGACCTCGACCGCGATGAAGCTCGGGGTGGCCATACGCTCCAGCGCCACATTGGGAAGACGGATGCCGAACTGCGCGAGCGTCTGGATTCTGAATCAATTTCCACCGATTCTACTTACACGGATCGTGCTACTGCCGAGATGGCCGTGGCCGCAGCCACTCGCGAAAATCACGATAGGATCGACCGTTGGCTGCATCGTCCTGGCGGACACTCCAACCTGGTGCTCGATTACGACAGCAACGAACCAGTTGGCCGCAGCATGCGCCGCGACGACTCGCACTCGTTTCCCTGCTCGCACGCTGTGGTCATCTTGAAGTGGGTGAATGCAAATCAGTATTACGTGCTGACAAGTTATCCGGAGTGCTGGAGGCCGAAATGACTGGCATCGACGCTCGCGAATATGCGGCGCTGACCCGGTTCCTGCGCGGATACCTTCATCAGGATGCGGCAGTCGAGTATGGCTCTGCGCCAGCCGCAGCGCAGCAATTTCGCAAAGATGCCGACGAGGGCGAGACGGCAGTGGTCCATTCGGAGCTTGAGCATTTGCTTGCAGAAACGCGCACGCTCTCAATGGCGGATCTGAATCGTACGCTTCAGCAGCTTGGCAGCGCTTGGCAGTTTCGTTCTCGAGCAGAGGTCGAGCAGATTCTAGACGCGCTGAAGTAGCGCCAGGATTCTGCGCCATCGTTTATCATGCCGTTCCATGAAAAACCTGCTCGCAGTGGTCGCACTCGTTCTCTGCATTGTTTCAGGCGCGCTCGCGCAGCTTGCGCCTTCGCAGCCTTCTTCCAATCAGCCCCAGCAGGCCGTTGATCCTGAGCTCGAGAAGCTGGTTCCTCAGCTTCAGCGTGCACATCAGGCGTTAAATGACTGGGCGAATCTCGGCCGTTATCGCGATGCCAACGCGAAGACTCCGCCTCCAGCGTCGGGTGAGAATCGCGTCGTGTTCATGGGCGATTCGATTACTGACGGTTGGGGTAAAGGACAAGCGCAATTCTTTCCGGGAAAGCCGTACATCAATCGCGGTATCAGCGGACAGACCACGCCGCAAATGTTGGTCCGCTTTCGGCCTGATGTGATTCATTTGCAGCCCAAAGTCGTCGTGATGCTCGCCGGGACAAATGACATCTCGGCAAATACCGGAGTTGAGACTCTCCAAAACGTCGAAGACAATCTCGCGTCGATGTCGGAGCTCGCAAAAACCAACGGCATTCGCGTCGTGATCGCGTCGGTAATGCCGATCTGCGATTCTCTGCGTCAGCAGAGTGTGCGGCGGCCCCCGCAGCAGATCGTCGAACTGAATGACTGGATCAAGAGCTACACAACCAAGAACGGATTCATTTACCTCGACTACTATTCAGCGATGGTCGATGGCTCAGGAATGCTGAAGCAGGATTTAACGTATGACTGCCTCCATCCCAATGATGCCGGATACGCAGTGATGGCTCCCCTGGCCGAACGAGCGATTCAGGAGGCATTGCGCAAGTAATCCCGAATGGGACGATTCGCGGCCATCTCTGAATGTCCAATCTATCTGACGCATCGAGCGTAGAACTAAAAGCCGAGCGTGCGAACCAGCGCAATGCTCTGCTCGCCGGCTTTCTTGGCTGGACGCTTGATGCGTTTGACTTCTTCGTCCTTACTTACGTTCTAAGCGATGTTGCGCGCGACTTTCATCGCACACGTCCCGACATTGCTCTCACGCTGACCGCTAGCTTGGCGATGCGCCCCATAGGCGCCATCGTCTTCGGACTCCTGGCCGACCGATATGGTCGCCGTCTGCCGCTGATGCTCGACGTGATCTTCTACTCGGTTATCGAAGTTCTGTCAGGACTGGCGAACAGCTATCGCATGTTCATGGTTCTGCGTTTGCTCTATGGAATTGGAATGGGAGGTGAGTGGGGTGTAGGCGCATCGCTCACCATGGAATCGGTTCCAGCACGATGGCGCGGGATTCTCTCCGGACTGTTGCAGGAAGGGTATGCGCTGGGAAACATCCTCGCGGCCGTAGCATACTTCACGATCTTTCCTCATCATGGATGGCGAGCACTGTTCTTCGTCGGCGGTCTGCCCGCGCTGCTCTCGCTCTTCATTCGCGCGAAAGTGAAAGAACCTGCCGCCTGGCATGCAGCGCGCACCGATTGGAGTACCTACTGGTCGGTGGTGCGCCGCAATTGGCGGCGTTTCCTCTATCTCGTGCTGCTGATGACGATGATGAACTTCATGTCACACGGTACGCAGGACCTCTATCCGACATTCTTGAGCAAACAGCGCGGGTACGATCCACACGCGACGGCGATCATCAGCATCATCGCGATGATCGGCGCGATTTGCGGTGGCCTCGCGTTTGGCGCCTATTCCGATCGCAAAGGGCGAAGACGTGCCATGATCACGGCCGCTCTGCTTGGCATAGCCGCGATTCCGCTATGGATTCTCTCTCCGACGACGGCGCTGCTGATAGCCGGAGGATTCCTCATGCAGTTCATGGTGCAAGGCGCATGGGGAGTGATTCCCGCCCATATCAATGAGCTGTCGCCAGGCGAGCTGCGCGGATTTTTTCCCGGATTCGCTTATCAAATCGGTGTGCTTTTCGCATCATCGATCAGCTACATCGAGCCGGTGCTGGGCGAGCGCTTCTCCTATACACAATCCATGGGATTGCTTGCGGCCGCTGTGCTGAGCCTTGCCGCCGTCGTCGTCTACTTCGGACCTGAAGCTAAAGGCGTGCGCTTTGGATAGGCTCGATTCGATTTTGAAGTGATGGTTTATGATGTTTCGCCCAAATGCGAAAGAATGCGTTCTTGTCTGGAACAGCAACTGAAATGACTGCAATCATGCACCGATTTTCGAAATACTTGCTTGTCCTTCTTCTTCTCTCATCGTTTTCATCCATCACTGCTCAAACCGCCTTACCAGCGACCGATCGCTGGTCGGAGCAGAAGGCCAATAGTTGGTATCAGCAGCAACCGTGGCTGGTCGGCAGCGACTACATCCCCGCTGACGCGATCAACGAGCTCGAGATGTGGCAGGCGGAAAGCTTTGATCCGCAGCAGATTGACAAAGAGTTGGGTTGGGCGGAATCGCTGGGCATGAACACCATGCGCGTATTCCTGCACGATCTCGTTTGGAGGCAGGATCCGCAAGGCTTCACTCAGCGCATAAACACGTTTCTCAACATTGCCGACAAGCACCATATCCGGCCAATCTTCGTTCTCTTCGATTCGGTCTGGGATCCATTTCCCAAATTGGGCCCGCAACACCCGCCGATACCAGGCATACACAATTCGGGATGGGTTCAAAGTCCGGGAGCCGTTGCGCTGCAGGATTCGACCCAATATCCAAGGATGGAGGCATACGTAAGAGGCGTTGTACATGCGTTCGCGAACGATCGCCGCGTGCTCGCATGGGATTTATGGAACGAGCCCAACAACACCAATGGTCCGCCCTATTCCGAGTTAGAACCGAAGAATAAGCAAGATCTTGTGCTGGCTCTTTTGCCGCAAGTGTATGCCTGGGCGAGAGCGGCGGGCGCGACGCAGCCACTAACGAGTGGGGTCTGGGATGGCGACTGGTCGGCTCCGGAAAAGCTCACGCCGATGGAGCGCGTCCAGCTTGATCTTTCCGATGTAATCACTTTCCACAACTATGGATGGCCCGAGATCTTCGAAAAACGTGTGCGCTGGCTCGAGCGGTATCATCGGCCCATCATCTGCACCGAGTACATGGCGCGCTCCGTCGGCAGCACCTTCGACACGATTCTGCCGATCGCCAAAGCTCATCACGTAGGAGCGATCAACTGGGGATTCGTCGCCGGCAAGACGCAGACTTTTTATCCATGGGAATCGTGGCAGCATCCGTACATCATGAAGCCTCCCCCGGTCTGGTTTCATGACATCTTCAATGCATCAGGAGAACCGTACCGCGAAGAAGAGGTCCTCCTCATTCGCAAGATGACAGGAAAGGGTACGGAGTAGCCGCAGGACGGCTGTATCCACGTTTTTCGTTATGAGCTGGACCGAATTCCTCGGCTTCGTCACGGGCGCAATCTGCGTGTGGCTGTGCGTGAAAGAGAACGTCTGGAACTGGCCGACGGGAATCGCCAACAATATTTTCTACATCGTTGTCTTCTGGACCTCGGGCCTGTACGCCGACTCGATTCTGCAGTGGATCTACATTGCGATTTCGATCTACGGCTGGTGGAACTGGCTCCACGGCGGGGCGGCGCATTCGAAGCTTAAGATCGGCCACGCCAGCCTCGTCGGGATGGCCCTCTACGTTCTGCTCACTGCCACAGGTACACTCGTTTTCTATGAGCTTCTGCGCCGTTACACCAACAGTACTGTGCCAATGTGGGACGGAATCACAACTGCGATGAGCCTTGTTGCTCAATATATGCTCACGCGCAAGCTGGTCGAAAACTGGTGGTTCTGGATTGTCGCCGATCTCATCTATATCGTTCTTTATGCCTATAAACGTCTTTTCCTTACCAGCCTCCTCTATGCGATTTTCCTCGCCATGTGCATCATCGGTCTGCGACAGTGGCTCACAACCATGGCAGACTCGCGCGAGCCAACTCCGGAGGCTGCGGTTTGAAACGCGGGCTGGTCATCGGCAAGTTCTATCCTCCGCATCGCGGACATAAGTTCCTCATCGACACTGCCCTGCGTCAGGTCGATCACCTCGATGTGATCATCTGCGTGCGTCCTGACCAAACCATTCCCGGCTCGATGCGGGGTTCGTGGCTGAGGGCGATGCACCCTTCGGCGAATGTAGTCGAAGTCGCCGATCCCGGGCACGACAACGACAGCCATTTCTGGGCTGAATACACTCGTAAGATTCTGGGCTATGCGCCCGATGCAGTCTTTACTTCCGAAGACTACGGCGATGAGTACGCGCGTTTTCTGGGAAGTATTCATATCAAGGTCGACCCTGAACGGCGTCAGGTTCCGATTTCGGGAACTAAGATCCGACAGAATCCCCTAACTCACTTCGAATTTCTAGAGCCATGCGTTCGTGCGTACTTCGTGAAGCGGGTAGCCATTGTGGGAGCTGAATCAACGGGCAAAACTACGCTCGCGCAAGCACTTGCGGATCAGTATCACACGGTCTGGGTTCCCGAATATGGGCGGGAATACACGGAAGTGAACGTCGGCCCAGAACATTTTTTCGACTATCAATGGCGCACTGAGGAGTTTACTCACATCGCTCAGCGCCAGACTCAGATGGAAGATGAGATGGCGGAAAAAGCCAATCGCGTACTCATCTGCGACACTGATGCTCTGGCCACAGCAATCTGGCACGAGCGGTATATGCGCATTAGATCTCCCGATGTCGAGGCAATCGCAAGCGCGCGTCGCTACGATCTTTATCTCCTCACCAACAACGATATTCCGTTTGTACAGGATGGAATTCGCGATGGGGAGCACCTTCGCGAATGGATGACGAGAAGGTTCGGAGAAGAACTTCAGCACCGACCCGTTCAATGGGTAGTTCTTCGAGGCACCCATGAACAGCGTATGCGCACCGCCACAGTAAGGATTGATCGCATTTTGAACGGCAGCTGCACCTGAACGAATTTCCTGATTCCGAACTGCAAACTCTCAGGTGCCATTGTCATCCTAAAAGGCAGGAACTCATGCCAATGGACAACGCGCGCACAATTAAACTCCTGCAGGAACTCGTTGACACCTGCCGTGATGGACAGAACGGATATCGCGATGCCGCCGATCATGTAACCGATTCCCATCTTCGCGAGTTCTTTAACGAGCAGAGTCTTGCGCGAGCCGGATTCGCAGGGGAACTCGAGCAGGAAATCATTTGGTTGGGGAAAGGTGATCCTGATACCACGGGAAGTGCCGCTGCCGCGATTCGCCGTGCATGGATTGATTTCAAATCGGAACTCGGAGGTGGCGACACTACTATTCTGGCAAGTGTCGAATCCGGCGAGGACAGCGCGAAAGCAGCATTCGAGAAAGCTTTGCAGGAGCCAAATCTGCGCGACGATCTCGCGATGCTAGTTCGACGGCAACTCACCAGCATCATGGCCGCACGTGATCACGTTCGCAGTCTGCGGGACGCCAAGGCTGCCTGATGTGCGTGTCGGGCTACCGTCGATCTGGGAATGAACGATGCGGCCGTCCGATTGGGGAAAGGTCGCCCCTTTCGATTCTTAGGACTAACTCAAACTCTTTCAAATGAGAGGCTTGCCTTCTAATTCCCCCACCGCAGTCTTTCAGTTACTTGTGCCCAACATGGCAGGTTACCCGGGTACATTGACCCTTCGTCACATCCGGCATACGCTTGTCCTCGCAGTCAAAGGAGAATCGTATGGCAAGAGTGATTCGTGTCGCTGCAATCGCCGTTGTGCTGTGCTCTATGGCGCTCGCCGAGGGCTCGGAGCGTCAGGTTGTGCGCGAGCAGCTTCCGGAGTATCCCGCCATGCTGAAGAAGATGGGCATCGGTGGAACGGTGCGCATTAGCGCGCTCGTAGCGGCCGACGGTTCGGTAAAAGGCACGAAGATCGACGGCGGCAATCCGATGCTTGCGGAACTCGCCAGCAGTGCTGTGAAAAAGTGGAAGTATGCCGCTGCTTCTGAGCAAAGTAGCGAATCAATTGAGTTCAATTTTGACGCAAAGCTCGCAACCGTTCGCGTCAAGTAAGCGAGAGCCAAGCCAGGCCCCAGATGGAAATCGAGTCGACTTGGCTTAGAAACTTAGCAGATCAGAAGCTCAGCAACCTTTCTTAGGCTGCCGGCTTTTTCGTCTTCTCCTGTTTGCTCACGCTGAGAGGTTTGGTTCCTGGATCCTGACCTTCCGTCTCGCCGGTATGCGGATCGATCACGTACAAGAGATCGCTTAGATCGCTCGCGTGTTCTTCTTCGTCTTTGAGCAGGCGTTCCAAGAGGATTCGCGTGGTCGAATCGTTGTTTCCGAAGTAGCGAATCATATCGCTGTAGACCTCGATTACGATACGTTCGGCGATGAGGTCTTCTTTAATCATTTCCGCCAGATCGTTTCCTTCGACGTATTGCGACGCTGATCGCTCCAGCAGCGACTTAGGATTGAAGTCAGGTTTGCCGCCGAGCTGCTGAATGCGATCGGCAATCGCGTCAGCATGCTCGCGTTCAGCATCGGCGTGCTCTTTGAATTCGTCGCGAACCGACATGCCGTGCACGCCTGTCGCCATGAAGTAATGATGCATGTAGCGCAAAACGCACACAATCTCCGTCGCCAACGCTTCGTTCAGAATTTCAACCGTTCTCTTCACGTCCCCTTTGTAAGCCTGGGTAACAGCTCCGTCTTCAATCTTCTGCATCGCTCGTTTTCTGACTGCCTCAAGATCTTCAGTAAATGCCGGCATGATGGCTCCTCGTCCTGAGTTCAGGAATCAAACACGATGAGAAGCAGCAGACCGGAGACGAGATGCCCAATCCGCTGAAGATAGCTGTGGATTACGCCTCGCATGGGCAAGTTACAATGCAGAGTTTGCCGCGAGGTCAAAGGTTCCATGTCCATCCTCACCGAAGCTGCACAGAAGAGTTTGATCAACTACCGCACAGATGCCGGCGTTGCAGTCCTTGAACTGAGCGATCCTCCTGCAAACACCTACACCTACGAAATGAACCGGCAACTCGACGACGCGATCCTGCGTGCCCGCATGGACAAAGACGTGTATGTAATCGTGCTTACCGGAGCAGGCGATAAGTTCTTCTCTGCCGGCGCGAACATCAACATGCTCACCAGCGTGGATCCGACTTACAAGTATTATTTCTGCCTCCATGCCAACGAGACGCTGCTTCGTCTGGAGCATACGCCCAAACTGGTGATTGCTGCGATCAACGGACATTGCGTTGGCGGAGGACTCGAAATAGCGCTCGCTGCCGACATTCGCATCGCGCGCAAAGATGCAGGTAAGATCGGGCTTCCCGAAGTGAACCTAGGCGTCCTTCCCGGAACCGGCGGCACTCAGCGTTTTTCGCGTGCAGTCGGCAAATCAAAAGCGATCGAACTCATGGCTTTAGGCAAGACTTTCACCTTCTCCGAAGCAAAAGACCTGGGAATCGTGAACGACGTTTTCGAACGCGACAATTTCATGCCTGCGGTGCTCGAATATGCTCGCCAGTTCTGTCCGCCAAACAAGGCCGCGCTTGCAGTCGGCCGTATCAAACGTGCTGTCCAAAGCGGCTGGGAGATTCCAATCGAGTCCGGCCTCGCGCTGGAGCGCGAGAACCAGCAGCTTCTTTTCGAGAGCGACGACGCCAAGGAAGGCCTGAGCGCCTATATCGAGAAGCGTCCGGCGGTCTTCACTGCAAAATGAAGTACACGCTCGGCGAACTCATGGTCGCCGCCGCAGCCCGCGAAATTCGCGATGGCGAAGTCGTCTTCGTCGGCATGCGTCTGCCGCTGATCGCATTCGTGGTTGCCAAGCGCACGCATGCTCCCAATTGCGTCGGCTTGTTCGAGAATGGCGTCATCCGCAATACGCCTGCGCCAGAGCTTATCTACACCATGGCCGATCCCCCGAATCTCCTCGGCGCTATGCAATGTCTCGACATGATGGGAGTAATGAGTCTGCTGCAATCAGGACGAGTTCACTTAGGTTTCCTGGGTGCCGCCGAAGTGGACCGTTTCGGGAACTTGAATTCGACGCAAGTAGAAGGGCCGAACGGACCCATTCGCCTTCCCGGATCGGGAGGGGCCTGCGACATCGCCTCTCTCGCGCAGCGCTTTGTGGCGATGATCGAACACACTCCACAGCGCTTGCCCGAGCGCGTTTCTTACATTACGAGTCCAGGAAACGGCGACGGCCCGGGTTACCGCAAACGCCGCGGCCTGCCGCGTGGTGGACCGGCAGCAGTTATCACTACCAAAGCAGTTCTGCGCTTCGGAGAGGATGCAGAAGCCTACCTGCATACGCATCATCCCGGAGTTACCGTCGAAGACGTGATCGCTGCAACAGGCTGGAAGTTGCGGGTCAGCTATGAGGTGAGCGAAACAAAGCCGCCCTCATCGCACGAGTTGCACGCAATCCGTGAATACGACAAAGAGGGCTTCTGGACATCTTGAGTCGTGCAAGAGCCACCGACGCTCACAGGAACAGAACAGACCAGACCGTGTGGCCTGTTCTTCTGGTTGCTCATCCTGTTACCGGATCGGCGAAATTGTTTCACTTCCCATATATGGACGCAAAGCCTCGGGGATTACGACGCTTCCGTCTGCCTGCTGGTAATTCTCGAGGATCGCAAGCCAGGTACGGCCGACGGCGAGGCCGCTGCCGTTAATGGTGTGGACGAATTCCGTTTTCTTCTTTGCTGCTGAGCGAAAGCGAATGTTGGCGCGGCGTGCCTGGAAGCTCTCGAAGTTTGAGCAGGAAGAAATTTCCCGAAACAGATTTTGCCCCGGCAGCCAGACTTCTATGTCATAGGTTTTGGCGGAGCCGAATCCCATGTCTCCGGTGCAGAGTGTGACTACGCGATAGTGGAGTCCAAGCCGCTGCAGGATGATTTCCGCATCGCGCGTAAGCTGCTCGTGATCCTCGCAGGAGCGTTCGGGATGCGCGAACTTCACCAGCTCAACTTTCTGGAATTGATGCTGGCGGATGATGCCGCGCACGTCCTTGCCGTAAGATCCGGCCTCGCTGCGGAAGCATGGTGTATAGCCAGTTACCGAAATGGGAAGCTTGCTTTCGTCTAACGTTTCGTCACGGAAGAGATTTGTAAGCGGAACTTCGGCAGTCGGAATCAGCCAGAGGTCGTGATCCTGAATGCGGAACAAATCACCGGAAAACTTCGGTAGCTGTCCGGTGCCATACATCGACGCGGAGTTCACCATGTACGGCGGTAGAACCTCGGTGTAGCCATGCTCGCGCGTGTGCACATCGAGCATGAAGTTGGCCAGTGCGCGCTCTAATTTCGCGCCTTGATCCCAGTACACGGCGAAGCGCGCGCCGGAGAGTTTGGAAGCGCGCTCCAGATCGAGCACTCCAAGATTCTCGCCTAACTCCCAATGTGGTTTTGGTTCAAAATTGAACTTTGGTGGCTGACCCCAACGCCGGGCCTCAACATTGTCATGTTCGCTATTTCCAACTGGCACGCTGGAGTGCGGTAGATTCGGAATCTGCGACATTACCGTTCGCAGCTCCTCTTCGAGTTGGGCCGCGAGCTTCTCCTGGCGCTCTCCCTCCTCGCGAAGAGATTTCGTCTCTTCCATCAGCGCGGTGGCATCTTCACCAGCCCGCTTGCGCCGTCCGACTTCTTCTGACTTCTTGTTGCGCTCAGCTTTCAAGGTTTCGGAAGCGGTGATCGCCTGGCGCCGACGCGCATCGAGATCGCGGAAGCCGCCAAACAGCTCCTGCGGATTCATCCCGCGCTGCCGCAGCTTTTCTTCCACTTCGGGCAGGTGCTCACGAACGTAGTTAAGATCGAGCATAAGAGAACTAATGTACAGAATTCCTCGTTCCAGCGACAAAGGTCCGTGTTGACGCTGCTCATGTACTTGCTCAGGTAAATCTTTCCAGCGATTGCGAGGCAACCTTCTTCTTTGCTCGCAACTGACTGATCCCAGTGCTGCTATCCCGAACTGCTGATCAGCACTTTGGCCACGCACCTGCAGCCTTAATGCTGCGCTTTGGGAGAGTACACGATGAACGTTGCGCGAAAACCCGCTCGGGACAACTTAAAGGCAGGCGACAGAGTTCCCGAATCAGGAATTTACGATGTGATCCACCGCAACTGTCCGTCGCAAGTGATACAAGCTCTGTTCCTCCGAGGCGAAGTTCTGCCCGAATGCAGGTTCTGCGCACACAGGGTGAAGTTCCAGCTAAACCAGGCTATGCCTCACATCTCGGAGGATCTTGATTTTCGGAGCTAGGAGCTTAGGACAGCGAGTGAGCGCAGAGTTGACGAAGGGCGTCACGGTCCGCAGGGGAAACCCTCGTAAATTCGAAACCATGGCGCAAGCCCTTTCGATATCGCAACCGAGCGCTTACTTGAATGTCTTTTCGCGAGTGCAGCCCCGGCAAGCGGATTGTCAGGTTTCGTTTCTCATCGGCAAATCGCTCGCTGATCACAGCGCCCATGCCACCTTCGCTCAGATTCGTCGTGTGACCTTGCAAAATCAGCGGCTTTTTAAGATGACGGGCTTCCACCGTTATCGGTAGATCAAGCTCAACGCGACGAAAAGTGCGCACGCTGTCGAATTCTGGAAGCGGTTCCGAAAGCGAACTCTCCATGGGTCCCGCGAGGTCCCAATCGTGGTGCACATGATCGATCTCGCGATCCAGCCGGAATCGGACCGAGCCTCGACAAGTTCGACAAAGAGGAAACTCCTCTCCGCGAATCACCAGCACCTCATGCATCCCACGATGCTGATTCAAATGTTTGACTAGATAAACGCCGCTCGCCGGAGCAAGCTGCCCGGGTTGACACACTACACTTTGGGGATCCCCGTTGGCCACAGGACCTCGATTTCATTAAATTGATACCGCGCACAAACCGGGGAACCTCGGCCAGAGGAACTGCGACGGGACTTTCCTGAACTTACCTCAAATTATTACCACAAGAGGAGCATCACGGAGATGTTAGCGAGAGCAGAAGCCGCGTGCTGCTGTTCCAGCAGCATTGGAGTATGTCCAATGCCGGCATTTGTGAACTGCACTGGAGCAGCTACACCGGTGATGCCAATTAGGATATCCGACGCAGGATTCAGTTCTTCGGTCCCATCTGGAAACCGCCACTGTGTGATTTTCTTGACCCGTCCACCCAGCCGGAATACTCTTTAACTCGTGCCCAGTGCCGGAAGATACCTCCGTTTTGGAATCGCGATTGCCGTCATCGTCGGCGCGCTTTCGTACCTGGCCTTTACCGGTATTCAGCAGACTAAGAGCTATTACGTCACCATTAAGGAACTGCAAGGGATGGGCGACCAGGCGCACAGCAAGCGCCTGCGCGTCGCCGGGCAAGTCGTGCCAGGCAGCATTCACCGCAAAGGCGCAGGGGCCGACTTCCAGATCGACGAGCAAGGGCTAAAGCTGCAGGTCGCGTATCGCGGCACCGAGCCGCCTCCCGACACCTTCAAAGATAATGCCCAGGCGTTGGTCGAAGGCTCCTACGGCAATGATGGCATCTTTCACGCGCAGCAAATTCAGGCAAAGTGTGCATCGAAATACGCGCCCGCTGCGAATCAATCCGGCACAATGACCCAAGCCGAGGCAAAGCCCGCTGCGCAGAGTTCTAACTGACGCTTGAGTGATTCTGGAGTCCATTCCGAAGATCATTCCCATTCTGAACCGGCAGTCGTTCTCGAAGGCGTAAGCAAGCTTTTCGGACGCTTCGCCGCCCTCCATGATGTAAACGCAAGTCTGCCAGGGGGACGCCTCTACGGACTGTTGGGCGAGAACGGGGCCGGCAAGACGACGCTCCTTCGCATCATTGCCGGACTGGCACGTCCATCTCGCGGCAGCGTGATTCTTCTTGGAACCCGCGATCTGCGGCAGGTTAGCGGCCGTATTGGCTTCATGGCCCATGCAACGCTGCTCTACGAGGAACTTACCGCACGCGAAAATCTGGCCTACTTCAGCGGTCTATATCCGGAACGTCCGACGGCCTCAGCCGACGACCTTCTCGAACGAGTAGGACTGGCGAACGTCGATCCCAGACGACGCGTCGGGCAGTACTCGCAAGGCATGAAGCAGCGCCTGGCGCTGGCGCGCGCAATACTTTCCTCTCCCGATCTGCTCTTGCTCGATGAACCGTTCTCGAACGTTGACAGCAGGTCTATTTCCGCGATGGCAACCTTGCTTGGTTCACTGCGGGACGGTGGAACGATGCTGATCGTCATTACGCACCAACTCGAAGCCCTTGCCGCAGTCGCCGATGAGTGGATCACGATGCATGCGGGCACTATCGTCAAACGAGAAGTAGCCAGCCCCTATTCCTCCTCTGCAGATACAGAGTCGGTTCGAGGTGCGCGATGAATCTGGCGCGCACGGTCGCCTTACATTTGCGCAAGGATCTGCGCCTCGAGTGGCGGTCGAAAGACGCGAGCAACTCGATGTTGTTCTTTGCGTTGCTGGTCGTTGTCGTGTTCGCGTTTGCGTTTGATCCGCTGGCAGAAGAATCGCGCGTCATTGCCGGCGGGATCGCCTGGATCGCGTTGCTATTCGCCACCGTCGTGGCGCTCAATCAAAGCTGGGCGCGTGAATTACACAACAGCGTGCTCGATGCTTTACGTCTTGCGCCTGTGCCTCCGAATGCGCTCTTTCTGGCGAAGGTAATTGCAAACTTCATCTTCGTCGCTGTCATCGAGATTCTGATCGCTCCGGTCTTCACCGTTTTCTACAACCTGCGCGTGATCGGCTCGGGAGCGGAACTCGTTCTGGTTGCCGCGCTAGGAACCTGGGCGTTAGTCGTAAACGGAACTTTCTTCTCTGCGCTGTCAATTCGCACTCGCAACCGCGAATTGATGCTCCCTCTCATTCTGTTTCCCATTTCGCTCCCCGCGATCGTCGGGATGGTGCTCGCGACAACCGAAATCCTCACCGGCGACGCTGACCCAGTCAACTGGATCAAACTGCTGAGTGTTTACGATGTCGTGTTCACTATCGTGTCGCTACTGCTGTTTGAGCCAGTTTTAGGAGCGGAATAGAGACTAGGCCAACGCGTAAACGTTTGTCATCCTGAAGCGCTTCTTTTGCGCGAAGGATCTCCCGGAATGCTTCGAACTGAATTGCGCTTTTCAGGCTCTTAGCCCATGGCCGCAGGATTTTCATGAGAGCCAAGCTGGAGCATTTCAGCCTGAAGCATCGCGGGAGATCCTTCGGCCAAAAGCGGCTTCAGGATGACAATCATTGAGAGCATCCCCCCCAGATTAAATTCAGGAGTACGAGTAAAAATCGTGCCCGATAAGAGCCTCGATTTACACCAACACTAAAAACGCCCTAGCATCTATACCATGTCTGCGACCTGGAGCCTGTGGCTGCTGGAGTTCGATCGAGTGCGCGAGATGCTGCTCGCCTACTGCGGCTCCGACTTGGGCCGGCGCCGAGTCGCCGAACTCGGTCCCCGGGATGATGAGGACTGGATTTTCCACCAGCAGCAGCTCACGGAAGAAATTCGAAAATTCCTCGATGCCGGCGGAGCATTCGATTTTCACGGAGTCACCGACTGTCGCGAGCTTTTAAAGAAAGCTCAGATCGGCGGAGCGGCGCTCGAAATTCCGGAGCTGCGCGAAGTCCTCAACATCGCCGATCGCGCCGACGAATGGCGTGCCATTGCACTCGAACCACCGGCCTCACTCGACGGCGGATGGGCCGCAATTCGCGAGCTGTCGCTTGCGCTCGCCGATTTCACGCTGCTGCTGCGCTTCTTTCACGGCAAAATTCTTCTCGACGGCACCCTCGATGATCGCGCATCGCCTGAGCTGGCGCGCCTGCGGCGCGAGATTGAGCGTCAGAAGCGCGAAATCCAGACTTCTCTGCGCAGCTATTTGCGGCATCTCGCCGAAGGCCGGGCTATGCAAGATGAGCTGATTACGATCCGCGGAGAACGTTTCGTCATTCCAGTGAAGGTCGAGCAGAAACGGCGCGTGAACGGTGTTGTGCACGGCGCGAGCTCCAGCGGGCAGACCGTCTTCGTTGAGCCGCTCGAAAACATCGAGCAGAACAATGAGCTCGTGCGCCTGCTGGAAGAAGAGAACCTCGAGATTCATCGCATTCTGCTGGAGATGACGGCTCGCATCGGCGAGCAGGCGCCTGCGTTGGAGATAGCGCTCGATGTTCTGAGTGAAGTTGAGTTGCAGTTTGCCAAAGCGCGCTTTGCTCGCGATTACCAGTGCGTACGGCCGCGGGTGTTGAGCGGACAAGATGGACTGGGTGGACGCGATAAAGAGGGGCTAAACGGGGCTACTCACCTTCGAGTAACGAATGCACGGCATCCCGTTTTGGAACGCAACCTTCGCGAACATGGAGGTCGCGTGGCACCTATTTCGCTTGAGCTCGCAGAAGAGAATCGGCAGCTCATCATTAGTGGACCGAATACCGGCGGAAAAACCGTTGGCTTAAAAACCATTGGCCTGCTTGCGCTCATGGCTCAGTCGGGAATGCCGGTTCCTGCAGAGGCCGCCGCGATTCCGGTTTTCGATTCGGTGTTTGCGGATATTGGCGACTATCAATCGATCGAGCAGAACCTTTCCACGTTTTCGGCGCACGTCAGGAACATTGACCTCATATCCAAGGCCGCTACGTCGCACTCGCTGGTGCTTTTGGACGAACTCGGCTCTGCCACCGATCCGGAAGAAGGCGCCGCGCTCGCAGTCGCTATCGCCCGACATTTTCTCGATCTTGGCGCGACCAGCATTATCTCTACGCATCACACTTCGCTGAAGGTCTACGCGGCCAATACTCCTGGGGTGGTGAATGCGGCGGTCGGCTTCGATGAAAAAACGCTGCAGCCGACGTACGAACTGAAGGTTGGCGTGCCGGGAGCGTCGGCGGGCATCAACATCGCGCAGCGCCTTGGACTGAACCCGCAGATCGTTGCGGCTGCGCGCCAGCGACTCGCCGGGCAAACGCAGGACATCGCGCGCTTCCTCGATCAACTTCATCAGCAACTCGAAACTCTCGAACAAGAACGCAGCGACTTGCGCCGACGCGAGCAGGAGGTCGCGCGCGAAAAGAGCCGTCTCGACCTGGAAGGCATGAAAGAGCAGCGTCAGCAGGTGCGCGAGATGGAAAAGAAGCTCGAACAGCTATTGCGCGATTTCGAGTATGAGGCACGAGAGGTTATCAATGCCGTCGAGGATCGCGCTGCTGCGCAGAAGATGTCGAAAGATGCGGAGCGCCGAGTCGCGCGGCTTCGTCGCGAGTTCAAGGAACAGTTCGACTCCGCAGTAGTCGCTCATCGCACCGGCGCCGATCGCGGCGATCCCAACGCGCGGCCGGGCGAAGTGAAGTATGTGGCTGAAGGCGATGTCGTGCGTTTGAAATCGCTGGGGCGAGACGCTGTCGTCAAGCGCAAGATCGACGAGAACACGTTTGAAGTCGAAGCAGGCATCATGAAGATGCGTGTTCCCAAGGCCGACATTGCAACCGTCGTCAGGTCCGCTGCAGCGGATCGAGCTGTATCGCCGGTCGCTGCAGCTCGTGCGCGCGGAATCTCGGTGTCCCTGAAGAATGAAGACGACGATCTGACGGTACCGACCGAGATCAACGTCATCGGGCACACCGTGGATGATGCAACCCGGGAAGTAGAAAAATTTGTTGATCGCGCGTTCCTCGCCGGCATGCCGCGTATCCGCATTGTGCACGGCAGCGGAATGGGTATCTTGCGCAAGGCGCTGCGACAGTTCTTGAAATCACATCCACACGTCGCCACTGTAAACGAACCACCGCAAAGCGAAGGCGGAGCCGGCGCAACAGTAGTGGAACTGACGATCTGAATGCGCTACTACATTGTGTGAGACTGTGATCGTGCTGAATCGTATGCAGCCGGAGTGCGCCGTCCGTTACATCGTCGGGGGAAATGCAGGGAGGTAGTCAAGTGGAACTGTGTCCGCGACGCTTCTTACATCAATCACGTATATGGCTCGGTTCGGCCTTACTTCCAGCCATGTCACTGACTGTGTCATACTTTCTTCGCCCACTTCGACGACGTCCTTGGTGTGTTTATGCCTGCTTTGGAGCTGCTCAAAAGAGTGGGAACGAAAAAAACGCTCAAACCTCAGAACGCGATCATTCTCTTGATCGTCGGTGGGCGTTACGAGGGCCTTGAGCACGTTCTGCGCAAGAGAGGCTATACCGTCGTGGTCCCCTCCACTGCCGATCAGGCAGTAGCTCTATGTCTT
>Ga0134126_10002260_pt1 | contig 24394 bp, 20 predicted proteins | sample KB31752_FD_96881 | JGI IMG/M metagenome (GOLD analysis project Ga0134126, IMG submission 96881) | Terrestrial soil microbial communities with excess Nitrogen fertilizer from Kellogg Biological Station, Michigan, USA - KB3-175-2 | ecosystem: Environmental > Terrestrial > Soil > Unclassified ... | reverse complement strand
TCACATTGACGGGAATTGGCTTTAATCTCGCTGAAAAATTTCCCTTGTTAGAAATGAACAAACCGGTCGATCTCGTTTATACCATCGATGAAAATGAGTGGAATGGTGAAACAAATCTGCAGCTAAAAGTAATAGACATCAGGCTTTCGGAGGAGAATGGTTAATCGGTTAATTAGGAATTCATGTTATTTGTTCATTTGCTGTATTGGTTTATTGTTGATTAGTTGAACAGGAATTCCAATTATTTGTTTGTTTACTTAGCATGAATCGCCTGTTAGTTTGATTAAAGATTATAATTATCCCAACAATTTAGCAATGCAACAATGAAAAATCTCAACAATTTTAGTTCCAAATGAACTCTCTTTATTACTTAAAATATTTTTATTTCATAGCGCGCAACTGGAATATAAGGCTTGCTGCTTTTACAGTTTACCACGAAATAAAAGGCGAGAAAAAATATCATTTGAATACGATAGAGATTGATGATTTGCGCCATCAAAAAATTGAGAGTTCCAATTTATCCCACGCGTCTATTTACCAGGGAAGTAATTATTTTATCATTGAAAAGGCATTTGAATATCTCAAAAGCGAACGTGCCAATAATAACATTCTCGATTTTGGATCAGGCAAAGGAAGGATAATGGTTGTAGCCGCACATTATGGCTTTAAAAATATTTCCGGCATTGATTTTTCCGAACCTTTGTGCAGGGAAGCGGAATATAACATTGAAAAAACCAAACCACTTTTTCCTAACACAAATTTTAAAATCATTTGTAATGATGCGGCAAATTATAAAATAGAAATTGATACTGATGTTTTCTTTTTCTTTAATCCATTTGACGAAGTTGTGATGCTGCAGGTAGTAAAAAATATTCTTTATTCACTAAGGCAAAATCCACGTAAAGTTTACGTCATTTATGTAAATCCATTGCACAAAGAAATATTTTTAAGCGCCGGTTTCGAAGAAGAATATTATTTAAAGAAAATGGAATACCTGGAATTTATTATTTTATCAAAAGTATCAGACGTTCGCTTGTCTTAAATTAGAAAGAAGCAGGCAACTCATGAAATAACCATTCTTAACCGGCTTGAAAGATTTTTTCACTATTCAAAACCTAATTATGTTCTCGTTTAGAAAACTCTTGTTGCTTATTTTTTTACATATTTCTTTTGCAGCTATCGCACAGCCCCCTCAAGGGGTGCGCTGGTCAAAAGACGGTAATTTTTTTTACCAGGTGGAAGACAATCAAATTGAGCAGATAGATCTCAACGAAGGTGCGCTAAAAGTAATCGTAACAAAAGATCAGTTGACGCCGGCCGGTGGTTCAACTCCTTTGGCAATAAGAAATTTTTTCTTCTCGAACGATGGTAATAAAGCGCTTATTTATACTAATTCAAAAAAAGTGTGGCGCTATGATACCCGCGGTGATTATTGGTGTTTTGATATGACAAATCATAAGTTGCAACAGTTAGGAAAAGGAATGCCTGCGTCGTCTCTAATGTTTGCAAAGTTTTCGCCCGATAGTAAAAAAGTAGCTTATGTAAGCAATTACAACATTTATGTGGAAGACCTTTCAACAGGTAAAATTAATGCACTCACTAAAGGCGGCACGCGTGAACTTATCAACGGAACTTTTGACTGGGCTTATGAAGAAGAATTTTTCTGCAGAGATGGATTTCGATGGAGCCCGGACAGTAAAAAAATTGCCTACTGGCAAATGAATGCAAAGAATACCAAAGACTATTTAATGATTGATAATACTGATTCTATCTATCCTTTTACAAAGCCTGTTGTTTATCCCATTGCCGGGCAAGCGCCCTCGCCTTATAAAATAGGTGTAGTAAATATTTCAGGCACAAAGACAACATGGATGAGTATTCCTACCGATCCTGTTTTACAATCTTACGTTCCAAGAATGGAATGGGCTGCTAATAATGAAGAGCTGATCTTACAGCATCTGAACAGGAAACAAAATACAAGCGATCTTATGTTGTGCAATGTGAATACAGGAAATTCCAAAACTATCTATGAAGAAAAAGATTCCGCATGGATTGATATTCTGCCCTTGTGGGATATGGACTATTCTTATGGAGGATGGGATTGGCTTGACGGCGGTAAAGATTTTTTATGGGCAAGTGAAAAAGACGGTTGGAGACATTTGTACAAAGTCAGCCGCGATGGAAAAAATGAAACACTGGTTACCGTTGGCAACTTTGATGTAATGAAAATAAACGCGATTGACGAAAAAAATAATTATGTCTATTTTGAAGCCTCTCCACAAAATGCCACACAGAAATATTTATACAGAACTACGCTCGATGGTAAAGGGAAGGCGGAACGAATCAGTCCTGCCAACCAGGAGGGCACGCACGATTACGATGTATCACCACAAGCAAAATTTGCCTTGCATTCATTCTCTAATTATTATACTCCGGAAGCATTCGAATGGATCGCACTACCCTCTCACACTTTTATAAATGGGAATGATGTGAACGCAGCAGTGAAAGAACACGCTGCCGATAAATCAAAATCGAATATTGAATTCTTTACCATAAAAACAGCCGATAGTATTTCGATGGATGCATGGATGGTGAAGCCTACTTACTTTGATTCAACAAAAAAATATCCTGTTGTTTTTTATGTTTATACCGAACCCTGGGGGCAGAATGTGAAAGACGAATATGGAATTTCTGATAATGATCTATACCAGGGGAATCTTGCCGATGATGGATATATCTACATTTCTATAGACAACCGGGGAACTCCCGTACCAAAGGGCCGGGAATGGAGAAAATGCATTTACAGGAAAATAGGTTTGATTAATATTCACGACCAGGCTATGGCCGCAAAAGAAATTTTAAAATTGCCCTTTGTTGATACCTCCCGTATTGCAGTATGGGGATGGAGCGGCGGCGGCTCTGCTACTTTAAATCTAACGTTTCAATATCCTGAAATTTATAAAACCGGTATAGCCATTGCAGCAGTGGGCAATCAATTTACCTACGATAATATTTACCAGGAAAGATACATGGGATTGCCACAGGAAAATAAAGAAGACTACATAAAAGGGTCTCCTATCACTTATGCAAAAAATCTACAAGGCCATTTATTGTACATTCATGGTACGGGAGATGACAATGTGCATTTTAATAATGCTGAGATGCTTTTGAATCAATTAATCAAATACAATAAGCAGTTCCAGTTTATGGAATATCCTAACCGGACCCATAGCATTTCTGAAGGTGATGGCACCACGCTGCATTTGCACACTTTATATACTAATTTTTTAAAGCAATATTGCCCACCGGGCGCAAAATAAAATTAGGAATATCAATTTACTTGTGTTGCCTGAACAACCATTCCATCATCAACGGATCACTGTATGCACCAAGCCAGGAAAAATGTCCTACTTCAGGATATTGTGTAAAACCCGGATGAGCGCCGGCTTTGGTCAATGCCTGCAACATTTCTAAGGAATAAAGTGGGTTTACAGCAGCATCTTCCGCACCAAGAAAGATCCAAATAGGCATATTGGCAATTGTTGCGGCCCGTGATATATCGCCACCACCACACACCGGCACGGCCGCTGCAAATAGATTCGGAAATCTTTCGATTGCATCATAAGTGCCGTAACCTCCCATAGAAAGACCGGTTATATAAATACGGTTGGTATCAACCGGCAAATTCTTGATAGACTGGCGAATCAATTCCATTAAAAGTTCCATCGGTTTGGAGGGAGTAGCCTTAAGAATAAGTTGAGTTCCCGGCCCTCTTGTAAAATTAGACCACTGCATGTTGGCCGGACATTGAGGGGCTATCACAAATGCAGGGTGGGCTATCATTGACTGATCGGTAGCAAAATTCAATACGCTCCATTTCAATTGCGCTTCATTATCATTTCCTCTTTCACCAGATCCATGCAGAAAAATAACGAGCGGATATTTCCTAAGCGTGTCATAATCGGGATACAACTCGCGATAACGAAGTGTATCTCCTTTAGCATTGACATATTGATTTACGGAGAAACGCGACGACTGCGCAAAAGCCTGACGAGACAAAGTCGCAAAGAAAATGAACAACGATAACACTGAGATTTTTCTTAAGAATTTCATAGCAATTATTTTAACGTGATTTTTTTTTGTTTGCAAACCTTAAACAAATATAATTGAAATGAGAACGCTGCAATTGATATAATCTTAAATATTATCGATAAATCTTATCCGGTAAACCGACAAATATCCGGAATTCTTATTCTCAAGCCCTGTGCCTTAAAAATAAAAATACCCGACTTAAAAGGTAGTGTTGCAAATCCAAACCCAACAACTATTTATATTAATTACATTTGTTTGCGTAATTAAAAAAATCATTGAATCCCATATTTCTTAAAGAATAATTTACAACATCATCTCATAAAACCGTTCGTCGAAATGACCGTTTTGAAATCCGGGCAACCTGCTGAACTCAGGCAAAAAAAGCTTATCCTTTGCGGCTTTCTTATACTGATACTGATCCATGTGATTTTTGCCTTTGCAGGATTTTATGGTAATGATGATATAAATTATGCAAGGGATGCAAGTGAGATAGTGCATAATGGAATCTCGTTTTCTCCGGCTGCTGATCAATACCAGCTTCGATGGGCGACTGTTTACTCCACCGCGTTTTTTTATTGGTTATTTGGCATCAATACTTTTACTTCCACCTGGTCGTCCGTAATAAGTTTCTCTCTTTGCGGCGTTCTTCTTTACAAAATATTACGTCTTAAAAATAACAGTATTTATTTTTTAGGGATGCTCCTTTTTTTCTTTGGCCGCAGCGTTATTTTTTATTCTCACAGGCTATTACCTGACCCTACTATGTGCCTTGCTGTATTCTGGATGTACTATTCATATCGCTGTTGCGCTTTAAAAAAGCAACGGTATTTTTGGTACGGGGTACAATTCTTTTTGGCCTTGTCGTTAGCAGTAATTACCAAAGCAACCATTATCATTGCACTCCCGCTTTTCTTTATTTTTTTCCTTAGAGACATTTTTAAAAAACAAAATTTTGAGTTTTGGAAAATAGCAATTCTGTTGACTTTTATTTTTTCGTTCGTTTACTTTTTATACTTTAAAATAACAGCGGGCGATTTTTTTTACCGGTATTCATTACTCTTAAAAAAAAGCTATTTTAATGAATGCAGTTTTGATCGGCTTCCTTTCATTGAAACCATAAAGCGCATTGGCTATGAATTGTGGCGCGCAATGTTGTTGAATGGTGACTTGCTGGTTTTGTTGCCCGCTGTAGCATCTGTGATTTACAGGAAAAAAATTGACTTTACAGGGATTAAAAGAATGGATACATTTTCTTTTATTGTTTTATTAGGTTGTGCTAATTTCATGACTATTTCCTTTTCTTCTTATGTGCCGCTTTGTCCATCCCCGAGACATTTTCTTTTTCTCTTCCCATTTGCCGCTATCACAGGAGCACCTATGCTTTATGCATATTTTAAACAGCCGGATAAATTTATTGCGCTGCCGCTGCTCCTGGCGCTCGCTACAGCGATTATATTTGGCATAAATGGAGGCACTACTAAATACCTTTATCTCCTTTTCACTTTATTACTTTTTGGCTGCTATATCTTTTCTGTTTTCAGAAACAAAATATTTTCCTATACCTATTCCGTCGTACTAATTACCCTTTTGTTTTTTGCAAATTACCTGGCAGATTTTGTAAAGCCCTTATATCCCTATTATTGGGATCAGAAAGAAGTAATTGAAAAAAACTTTGCAGGAAAAAATACTACAGCTACGGTTTTTTCTTCCGATGCACTCTCTGGCGAACTAAGCGAATTTTTTCTGAAATTTAAAACCGGTGACCTTAAAATTTATCCAATGGATTCCGTAAAAACTATTAATAAGGGCCCTCTTTATTATTTATTAAACAGGGACATAGACCCGGCTGCAGGGAAGAAAGCAGACAGCCTTATGATAAAAGATAAGGACAGTAGCATTTTCATGGTTTATCGAAAAAATAATGTGTGTCTTTATAAATTGAATGACACAACTTTGCAAAATTTGAACAGGAATTAAATCAAATATCGATTCATCCAATTATTCTATTTTCGCAAAATGTCGTTCACATCAATTATAGAATCGTTTGCCATAAAAAGTTTATCTGTATTGTACGAGCAGGAATTTTCTACAAAAGATTTTCAGATAAACGAAACCAAGCCTGAATTTAAAGGCGATTACACCGTTGTGCTTTTCGCATTGGTAAAAACAATAAAAAAATCCCCGGAGGTATTAGGAAACGAATTAGGAAACCTTTTAATAAAAAATTACCCCGACTTCTTTTCTTCGTTTAATGTAATCAAAGGTTTTTTAAACCTGGAAATCGCAGACAAGCCATTGACCACACTTTTACTGGAGCATTACCAGGATGAAAACTTTGGTAAAGCATCCACAGAGCGCGAACATTCCGGCAAGTCAAAAAGAGTGATGGTGGAATATTCTTCCCCCAACACCAACAAACCTTTGCACCTCGGGCATCTCAGAAATATCTTCCTTGGCTGGAGTGTAGCGGAAATTTTAAAAGCAAATGGCAATGAAGTAATCAAAACTTCCATTGTAAACGACCGCGGAATTCACATTTGCAAAAGCATGATTGCATGGCAGCAATTTGCCAATGGCGCCACCCCGGATTCAACCAATGAAAAAGGCGATCATTTGGTAGGGGATTATTATGTAAAATTCAATGACGAATATAAAAAGGAAGTTGCCGGGTTAATGCAATCCGGAAGCACCAAAGAACAGGCAGAAAAAGATGCGCCGATAATGAAGAAAACCCAGAAAATGTTGCTTGACTGGGAGCACGGAAATAAAGACGTCATTGAATTATGGAAAATGATGAATAGCTGGGTTTACAAGGGTTTCGACGAAACGTACCAAAGAATCGGAATCGATTTTGATCATACTTTTTATGAGAGCAACACCTATCTCTTGGGAAAAGATTTTGTGGAAAAAGGTTTACAAAAAAGCGTTTTATTTAAAAAACAAGATGGTAGCGTCTGGATCGATCTTACAGATAAAAACCTGGACGAAAAGTTAGTATTAAGAGGGGATGGAACTTCCGTATATATTACGCAGGATATCGGCCTGGCCATACAAAAATTTGAAGAATACCATTTAGATAAAAGTATTTATGTGATTGGCGATGAACAGTTATATCACATGAAAGTTTTGAAAGAAATTATCAGAAAACTTGGGATGCCTTTTGCGGATAACATTTTCCATTTGAGTTACGGGATGGTAGAATTAACAACAGGAAAAATGAAAAGCCGCGAAGGAACGGTGGTAGATGCGGACGACATTATTAATGAAATGGTAGCCACAGCAGAAAAGCATACTGAGGAGTTGGGGAAAGTAAATGATTTTTCTGCGGATGAATTGCGTGAATTATATGAGACGCTCGGGCTTGGCGCAATGAAATTTTATTTATTGAGGGTGGATCCCAAAAAACGGATGATCTTCAACCCGGAAGAAAGTATTGACTTTCATGGTTTCACAGGTTCTTTTGTACAATACACGTATGCAAGAATACAGTCTATTCTTAGAAAAGTGGGAAGCGAACAGTCATTGGTAATCAGTGATGAGTTATCAGCAAGCCGTCTTCTTCCTTTAGAGAGGCAACTGATTATTTTTTTAGAAAAATATTCAACGGTGATTTCGGAAGCGGGCGAAGAGATGAATCCTTCCGTTATAGCGAATTATGTTTTTAACCTTGCCAAATTATACAACTCGTTTTATGCGGAACATTCTGTGGCCAATGCAGAAAGTGAAGAAAAGAAAAATCTTCGTTTACGGTTGAGTGTTATGACGGCAAATATTATCAAAAGCGGGTTGCAACTAATGGGAATAAATGTTCCGAAAAGAATGTAAAAAAGACAAAGGACTTACCATTATAGCCAAATAATATTTTTTTATTCTGACATCCTTAATGGTTGTGGTATTATAAAATGACTGTTATTAAAATGCGAAAAAATACCGTATTAAACTACATTGGAAACAAAATTATTATATTGACCGTTTGAGTGGTTATTGTATTCTAATTAAATAAAGCGTTTTCCCACTTATAATATTAATAATATTTCATTTAGATAATTATGGATTTTTTGAAAGACATTTTTTGGGGCAACTCCATCAAAAGCTGGTTGATAGCCTTTGGAATAATTGTAATTGCGTTTGCTATTATTAAAATTGTGAGGGGACCTGTTTTAAAAATTTTAAGAAACTGGTCGGGCAAAACCTCCAACACTTTTGATGATTTTATAGTGATCGCTATAGAAAAGTCGTTAATCCCATTTTTATATTTTTTGTCCATATTTGGGGCCATACAATACCTGACGCTTAACACAGAAACCAATCATATTATAAGGGTTGCCATTCTGTTTATCATTACATTTTTTATTTTACGGATCCTGACTTCGGCAATTCGATATTCTATTTTTAAGTTTCTGAGTAAACAGGAAAATAGCGAAACAAAGCAAAAGCAGGCGCAAGGATTAATCGTTGTTTTAAATGGCATCGTATGGTGCCTGGGTATGGTCTTCCTGATAAATAATCTCGGTTATAATGTTACCACGATTATTACGGGTCTTGGCATCGGTGGTATTGCCATTGCATTGGCGGCGCAGGCAGTTCTGGGCGATTTCTTCAGCTACTTTGTAATTTTCTTTGATCGCCCATTTGAAATTGGTGATTTTATTAGTACAGGAACAGACGTAGGATCCGTAGAGTACATTGGTATTAAAACCACCAGGATAAGATCTAACAGCGGGGAGCAAATTATATTTTCAAATAAAGATCTTACCGATTCAAGAGTTCGCAATTTTAAAAGGATGTTGAGACGCCGTGTTGTGTTTAAAATCGGCGTAACCTATCAGACTAAGCCCGAACAACTAAAAAAAATCCCTGAAATTATTAAACAGGCTATCAAATCAAAAACGAACGCAACTTTTGACAGAAGCCACTTCTCAGGCATTGGTGATTTTAGACTCGATTTTGAAACGGTCTATTTTATTGAAGCGCCCGATTATAATTTATACATGGATATTCAGCAAGCCATTTATCTTGAAATATTTGAAAATTTTGCTAAAGAAAATATTGAATTTGCTTATCCTACTCAAACATTATTTGCAGCCAATAACTTTGTGGAACAACAAAAAGAAAAAGCCGAAATTTCAAAAAATGAAACTTTTGAAAACCCGGGTGATCATTTTCCAGGCGAAGCTTAGCAACTGGCAATATTGTTTACAAGCCGGATAATGTCGTCATACCTGGAAAGGCCGCCTCGTTCCAACACACAGAATAGTAAACAAACAAATAAGCGCTATTTCTATTCTTCCAAAACAATCGCTTTTTCGATTAATATTATTTTTTAAAAGCAATTTCCGACTGCTTACATTTGTGCGGAAAGTTAATCCCTCAACATATAAATTGAATATGTCAGTTATTTTGATGGCTCATTTTCCAAAATATATATTCGCTTTATGAGAATATTGGTTTTTATTTTCCTGGCCCTTGCAACATTTTCGTCATTTGCCCAAAAAAAAGCATCCTATGTATCGGGTAAAATAATTGACGAAAATGAAGATCCGTTAGGCGGGGTTACCATTACGATTCTCGGAAAACAAAACGGCATTCTCGCTTCCGACTCAGGAACGTTCAGGCTAAAAGTGCCTTCCGAAAAAGCATTTGCCTTAATCTTTTCACACGCCGGTTTCCACGACGAGCAAAAAAATTTTTATTTAAGTGAGGGAGAAGAAGAAAATGTAACGGTGAGACTTACACGTAGTAATAAGATCCTGGAAACTGTTGTCGTTAATGGTAATAAGGATCGGGATGAAACCGGTTTAATAAAAATAAATCCGAAAAGCGCTTTAATGCTTCCTTCCGCTACCGGCGGCGTAGAGGGATTGATAAAAACTTTGGTTGGAAGCAATAATGAACTCACTTCACAGTATTCAGTCCGCGGTGGCAATTACGATGAAAACATTATTTATATCAATGATTTTGAAATTTACCGGCCTTACCTCGTAAACAATGGACAGCAGGAAGGATTGAGTTTTATCGATCCGGAGCTTGTGAAAAATATTAATTTTTACACAGGCGGTTTCCAGGCAAAATACGGAGATAAGATAAGCAGTGTACTGGATATCCAATATAAAAAACCAGTGTCTTTTGGCGGTTCTGCGTATGTAAGCCTGCTGGAGCAAGGTATCCATTTGGAAGGAACCTCAAAAAATCAAAAACTTGCTGTTTTATTTGGCGTTAGAAGCAAAACCAATAGAGATTTGTTAAGCAGGCAGGAAACACAGGGGAACTATGTTCCTTCGGCAGCCGATATGCAGACGTATCTTACCTATAAATTTTCGGAAAAATTACAATTGGAAGTTCTCGGAATTATCTCAAGTTCCAAATTTTCATTTATGCCTGAATCTGCGCAAAAATCTACTGCAGTTTTTTCTCCTTTATTTACCGCAAATATGGGGCTTGACATCTTTTTTCAAGGACAGGAAAAAGACCAGTATAATAACAGCCTACTGGGAGTAAGCCTGGTTCAGACCATAAATAAAAAACTAAAATTAAAATGGATGGTGAGTGGCTACAGCGATAATGAGAACGAAAATTCAGACATCACCGGCGCCTATCTTTTTGGCGAAAGAAATTTCGATAAAACGCAACCGGATTTTGGACAAATAACCAATCCGCTCGGAGCCGGAGTTTATCAAAATTATGCACGCGACCAACTCAATATCCAGGTTTACAATGTCAGCCACAAAGGAACTTATAATCTCGGAAAACATTTTCTGCAATGGGGCGCAGGCATTGATCATACCATCATTACTGACCAATTAAATGAATGGGAATACCAGGACAGCGCGGGCTATTCCCTACCCTACAATCCAAATCAACTTAATCTTAGTAATGTTTTAAAATCGCATGAAAACCTGACCGTTGATAAATATAGTGGTTACCTACAAGACAATATTCGTTTAAGCAAGGGTGTTAATGATGTGACCCTTCAGGCAGGTGTAAGGTTTAACTACAACTCACTCAACAATGAATTCCTGGTAAGCCCACGTGCCCAGGTAAGCTATAAACCAGACTGGGAAAGGGATGTTATATTTAAAGCATCCGCAGGCATTTATGATCAGCCACCGTTTTATCGTGAAATGCTGCGGCCGGACGGCAGCGTCAATACAGCTTTGAAAAGTCAGAAAAGCATGCAATACGTTGCAGGATTCGATTACAATTTATCGCATGGTGGAAGACCCATGCGTATTACCACGGAAGTTTATTATAAATCATTAACCGACGTTGATCCTTACAATATTGACAACGTGCGAATCCAATATTTTGGCGAAAACAATGCGCGTGCTTTCGCTACAGGAATCGAAACCCGTTTATTTACAGAATTGGTAAAGGATGCTGAGAGCTGGTTTAGCATTGCAATCGGCAAAACAAAAGAAAAAATTGACAATGATTTTTATTACACCTATCAAAATGCAGAAGGTGAAGTAATTAATGCCAACACTGCAGACCAGGTAGTAGCAGATAGTGTACGCACCAATGTAGGGTGGATAAGAAGACCAAGTGACCGGTTAATTACAATGGGATTATTTTTACAGGATTATTTAAGTACCAATAAAAATTTTAAGGTACATTTAAGCCTGATTTACGGAAGCAACATGACTTACAGTATTCCCAACAGTGCAAAATATAGAAATGCGTTGATCATTGAACCCTATATCAGGGCCGATATAGGTTTTAGCGCATTGCTATTAAGCGAAAAGTCATTAAGAAGAAGCCACTCTCCTTTCCGCGGGTTCGACAATATCTGGGCAAGCCTCGAAGTATTTAACCTGATAGACAGGGCTAACACCATTTCTTATCAATTGATAAAAGACTTTGCTAACGACACTTTCGCCATACCGAACAGGCTGACACCAAGATTAATCAATTTTAAATTACTCGCAAGATTTTAAAAACAAAAAATAAAAAACAAATGAAAAAAAAGCTCTTTATCAGCATCGCATTTATCGCAAGCGGTCTCACCTTTGCAAATGCACAAATGAAACCTGAAGACACCGAATTTTACACCCCGGTTCCTCCCGTGGTCACTCCCGGGAAAACTTGCGGAGCTGCTCCTTCCGATGCCACCATTTTATTTGACGGAAAAGATTTAAGCAAATGGGTACTGACGAGTGACACCACCAAGGAGGCTGACTGGATCGTGAATAAAGGAATTATCACTGTGAAAAAGTCAAGCGGAAATATCCAGACAAAAGAAAGGTTTATGGATTATCAATTGCACATCGAATGGAAAGAACCAAAAGACATTCAAGGTTCAGGCCAGGCGCGCGGCAACAGCGGATTGTTCCTCGCATCTACCGGAAAAGGAGATGACGGCTATGAATTGCAAATACTCGATAATTATAATAACAAAACTTATACGAACGGCCAGGCAGGAGCGATATATAAGCAATATGCACCTTTGGTGAATGCTAATTTTCCTCCCGGCGTTTGGCAATCGTATGATGTAATATGGACAGCGCCCCGCTTTAACGATGACGGATCGGTAAAGGACTCAGCAAGAGTTACCGCTTTATTTAACGGAATTTTGATTCAGAACAATGTAGTATTAAAGGGGCCAACTCTTTACATCGGCCATCCTTCTTACAAACCTCATGGACCAAGTCCTATAAAATTACAGGCTCACGGAGATAAAAGTAAACCAATTAGTTTCAGGAACATTTGGGTAAGGCCACTGAATTAATAACGACATATTTCAAACACATTTTGGAAGTCCAGGTTGGTGGTGATACCAACCTGGACTTTGATTTATGGAAATAGAAGTAAATTTGGTTTCAAAAATATTTGGATAAAGGGACTGAAATAAATATTGCGTCTATACATCCCTGTCCATCAGATAACGGGCAAGTTCTTCGAGTGGTTTTTTCCTGGCGGAAAGAACCGCTATTTCTTCAAGATGGTACATCGCTTTGGAAAAATATTTTTGTTTTAATTCCTTAGCCCATTTATCTACGTTACATGATTTATATAAATCAAGGATTGGTTGTATTTTGCTTTCATCCCCGATAGATAATAAACGGGAAAGCTCCTTGCGTTGCGCTTCTGTAGCCATTTTCATGACCTGGAGTAAAAGAAAAGTTTTCTTGTTGGCCATGATATCTCCACCTGGCTTTTTACCAAAAATCTCTGGATTTCCAAAAGCATCCAAATAATCATCCTGCACCTGGAAAGCAATGCCGAGATTTTTGCCGAATTCATATAAATGATGCTGGTTGCCCAGGCCTGCACCTCCAAGTATGGCGCCCAGTTGAAGGCTGGCAGCAAGCGCTACTGAAGTCTTAAGCGTTATCATTTTTACATAATCATCGAAGCTGACATCAGGCATTTTTTCAAAGTCCATATCAAGTTGTTGCCCTTCACAAACTTCTTTAGCCGTTTTATTAAAAAGCGAAAGTATTCGTGGCAAAAAACCAACGTCAACTCTTTGAATACTTTCATAGCCCGTTACCAACATGACGTCTCCTGATAATAAAGCAGTGGCTTCGCCATATTTGGTATGAACGGTTGGCATGCCGCGCCGTAGTGGAGCGTTGTCCATTATATCATCGTGAATCAAAGTGAAATTGTGAAAAAGCTCGATAGCCGTGGCCACGTGGTAAGCGTCTTCTTTTATTTCGCCAAACATTTCATTTCCCATAAGGCACATTACCGGGCGGATTCGCTTGCCCCCGAGCGCCAGCAAATACTGGGAAGCATCATACAATTGCTCCGGCTGCAGGGGAAAATGACGAACTTTAAATCTCTCTTCAAAAAACCCGGACAATTCTTTAAAAGAATGCAGGGAATTTTTAGCATGTACACCATTTGCATTCAGATCGGTGGAGACACCAGCCGGGGCCGTGTTATTTTTAGAATAATTTTCTTTAATCAAATTGCTCTCATTCATTTAAGATTCTTTTTCTTTTATGTCGCTTCTTTACCTGCCAGCGGCCAGATCACCTTTTTAGTGATGACATAATATAACAGCAAGGTTCAAACTCGGATTCGATTGGCCTCCTGCCAAAGTTTAAACCTGTTGCATGAAACCATACATCCTCTAAAAATATCAGAACCAATTATTTTTTGTTCCTCTTGCTTTTGACTGCTTTTTGTTTAAGGCTTTCAATACCCGGAATCCAATCAAAATCTAACTGGCGTTTCTCCAGGTTAGCGGATACTAATTTTATCTGTACGGTATCCCCCATCCTGAATTTCTTTCCTGTACGAATCCCCACCAGCGCGTATCCGGCATCATCATGACGGAAATCATCATATTCTGCGAGATCTTTAATTGACACCAAACCTTCACACTTTTCGTTGACTGTCTCCACCCAGAAACCGAAAGAAGAAACACCGCTGATAACACCTTCCATATCTTCTCCTAACTTATCCATCATATATTCTACCTGTTTGTATTTATTGCCCGCGCGTTCTGCTTCCATGGCCGCACGCTCGTGCTGGCTACAGTGAACACACTTTTCTTCCATTTTTTTATCAGGATGAATGTTATTCTCCAATATATCATGAAGAATTCTATGCACCATTACATCAGGGTAGCGGCGAATGGGTGACGTAAAATGGCAATAGTTTTCGAAGCCCAATCCATAATGGCCTACATTTTCTGTCGTATATACCGCTTTGGCCATTGTCCGGATTCCCAGTTGCTCTAATACATGCTGTTCGGGCTTTCCATGCACATCCAACATCAACTGGTTAAATGATTTCGCAATGGCGTCTTCATCTTTCATATCGAATTTGTAGCCAAACTTGCGTGCGAAAGCCACAAAAGGTTTTAGCTTTTCTTCATCAGGTGTATCATGGATGCGATAAGGAAAAGGAATGGGTTTTTTATTTATTTTAATTTTTGAAACATACGTTGCAACGGTGCGGTTGGCCAGAAGCATAAATTCCTCCACCAGCTTATGCGAATCTTTGCTTTCTTTCACGATAATACCCAGGGGCTTTCCGTTTTCATCTAACTTAAATTTTACTTCAGTGGACGAAAAATTGATAGCGCCATTTTTAAACCTCTCTTTTCTGAAATACTTGGCAAGGGAATTTAATAGAAAAATTTCTTCTTTATGCGGGCCGTTTCCCGTATCTATTATTTGCTGTACTTCATCATAATTAAAACGATGATCGCTATGGGTAAAGGTTTTACCAATCCAGGAATCTTTTATTTTGCCTTTGCTATTGATTTTAAAAATAACCGAAAACGTATATTTATCCTCATTTGGCCGAAGCGAGCAAAGCTCGTTTGAAATTTTTTCAGGCAGCATTGGATTCACCCGGTCAGGCAGATAGACACTTGTCGCCCTAGTATAACCTTCGGCATCCATCAAAGTATCAGGAGTTACAAAATGGCTTACGTCCGCGATGTGTACACCTATTTCAAAATCATCACCGGTCAGTTTTTTTAAAGAAAGCGCGTCGTCAAAATCTTTGGCATCAGCCGGGTCAATGGTGAAAGTAAGCACGTCGCGATAGTCCCTTCTCTTCTTGACTTCCTGCTCATCAATACGCCCATCCAGTCGCTCCGCCTCATCCAAAACAGGTTTTGGAAATTCTAAAGAAAATCCATTTTGAATAATGATTTCTTTCATGGCCATATCATCCGCATCTTTTGCCTGCAGTACAGATACCACTTCACCCTCGGGCTTCCTGGCGCCATTTTCCCAGTTCAGGAATCTGACGACCACCCTATCTTTATCCTTTGCCCCATTCAGGTTTTTAATGCTGATATAAAAATCAGGTAATGGTTTCTGGCTGTCAGGTGAGAAAAATGCAAAATTTTCATTTACCTGGATATTACCAATGAATTCGGTTTGTTTTCTCTCAACTATTTCCGCTATTACTCCTTCTACCCTCGTACCGTTAGTATCTTTTATTTTTACACGAACCGTATCACCATCCATACCTCTGTTAAAATCATGCGGCCGCACAAGCAAATCTTTTTCTCTTCCTTCTACGATTACATATCCCATACCTGATCTTGTGATTTCCAATACGCCTTTTACCAATGGCGCCACTTTTTTCTTTCCCGACTTTTTACTCATATATTGAATTCAATGGATTGATTTTATATCTGAAAACGCAATGTACAAATGAATTGCTAAATTAAATTAAGGCAATTTATTAAAAGGATTAAATAATTGCCAATTTCTTTTGAGGTAATTGTAAGCAGGTAAAATTGTTGCATTTCCTATTTATTCCATCAAAATAGCAGTAAAAGAACATTTATTTGAATTTCTTAATCTGCAAATCCGGATGTTTTATTTCGTGCTTTGAGCATAAAGAGGTTTTAGGAATGTTATTTTCGCAAAAAAAAGTATGACTCCACAAAGATATGATCGCCTCACTTCTGTTCTCAACCACCGCCAGCCCGACCTTACTGTAGTTCTTGAAAATGTGTTTGACCCGCATAACGTTTCCGCGGTTATGCGTACCTGCGATGCGGTAGGAATACAGAATGTGTATATTTTAAATGACAGGATTCCACCTCACAAAAAATGGGGATATAAAAGCTCCTCAACCGCTACGGAATGGCTCACGGTTCACCAGTTTACAGACGTTGAGACCTGCTTTAAAGAAGTCAGGAGAAAATATGACAAAATATACGCCGCGTATCTCGGAGACGATTCATTAAAATTGCATCAACTAAACCTGACCCAATCACTCGCCCTTGTTTTTGGAAACGAAACTTTTGGCGTTAGCGATGAGATAAGAAAATTTACCGACGGTGATTTTATCATTCCACAGGTAGGCATTATTAAATCGTTAAATATTTCGGTGGCGTGCGCGGTTACTTTATATGAAGCCTTCAGGCAAAAAAATGAAAAAGGCCATTATGAAAAAGCCCGCTTACCCGAAAATGAAATGCAGGAGTTGAAGACTAAATGGGGGGTGACGCTCTGAACTTTGAGCATTCAGCTTTCAGCCTTGAGTCCCGGGATATGAAATTTTGACCGGTTTTTAATTCACAAATCTGTCAACTGTTAAGTTTCTCTGCCAACAAATCTGACAAAAAAAATTGGTACAATTATTCGTGTACATTTGCAACCCAATAATAAATTAAAAAAATACTAATTATGGCAAAAGAAAATTTTGAACTCTTTGACGACAGGGTTTTGGTAAAACCCAACGCGGCTGAAGAAAAATCCGCCGGTGGAATCATCATTCCCGACACAGCGAAAGAAAAACCTCAGAGAGGTACTGTAATTGCAGTAGGAAAAGGAAAATATGCCGAACAAACAGGCAACCTGATTCCTATGAATGTAAAAGTAGGTGACACCGTATTGTATGGAAAATATGGCGGCACAGAAATCTCATTACAAGGTGTGGACTACCTGATCATGCGTGGTTCTGACATCCTAATGAAAATTAGTTAATTCATCTTTTAAACAGTTTAATAAAAAACAAAATGGCAAAACAAATATTTTTTGAAATAGAAGCCCGCAATAAAATGAAGAAGGGCGTAGATACGCTGGCAAATGCGGTGAAAGTAACACTTGGGCCAAAAGGCAGGAACGTAGTTATTGAAAAAAAGTTTGGCGCACCCCAGATAACTAAAGATGGCGTTACAGTGGCTAAAGAAATAGAATTGGAAGATCCCATCGAAAATATGGGGGCGCAGATGGTAAAAGAAGTTGCTTCCAAAACTGCTGATATTGCAGGAGATGGTACCACAACTGCTACCGTACTTGCACAGTCGATCATCAGCGAAGGTTTACGTAACGTTGCTGCCGGCGCAAATCCTATGGATTTGAAACGCGGTATCGACAAAGCGGTAACTGCTGTTGTTGAACATCTTAAAAAACAATCGGTAACTGTAGGAAACAACAATGATAAAATACAACAAGTAGCATCCATCTCTGCTAACAATGACGAATCTATCGGTAAATTGATAGCAGAAGCGATGACTAAAGTAGGCAAAGAAGGTGTGATAACTGTAGAAGAAGCTAAAGGAACTGATACTACCGTAGAAGTAGTTGAAGGTATGCAATTCGACAGAGGATATGTTTCTCCTTACTTCGTGACCAACAGCGAAAAAATGGAAGCAGACCTCGAAAATCCTTACATACTTATTTATGATAAGAAAATATCTACCATGAAAGATATTCTTCATATTCTTGAAAAAGTAGCTCAGAGTGGCCGTCCGTTGTTAATTATTTCTGAAGATCTGGAAGGAGAAGCTTTGGCAACATTAGTTGTAAACAAATTGCGTGGCACGCTGAAAGTAGCTGCTGTAAAAGCTCCGGGATTTGGTGACCGCAGAAAAGAAATGCTTCAGGATTTGGCGGTCCTTACAAAAGGAACTGTTATCAGCGAAGACCAGGGCTACAAGTTGGAGGGCGTTGACCTTACTTCATTAGGCCAGGCATCTGCAGTAACTATTGATAAAGACAATACCACAATTGTTGGTGGAAAAGGTGATAAAAAAGAGATCACAGCAAGAGTGAATCAAATTAAAGCCCAGATAGAAAGCACTACTTCAGACTATGATAAGGAAAAATTGCAGGAACGCCTTGCTAAATTAAGCGGTGGTGTTGCAGTATTGTATGTAGGCGCTGCTACCGAAGTGGAAATGAAAGAAAAGAAAGACAGGGTAGATGACGCGCTTCATGCAACAAGAGCTGCTGTGGAAGAAGGAATTGTTCCCGGTGGTGGAGTAGCTTACATCCGCGCTATTGAAAGCCTGGAAAAATTGAAAGGAGATAATGATGATGAAACTACCGGTATCCAGATTGTAAAACGCGCTGTGGAAGAACCTCTTCGCCAGATAGTGATAAACAGTGGCATTGAAGGAAGCATCGTAGTTCAAAAAATAAAAGAAGGTAAAAAAGATTTTGGATTTAATGCACGCACAGAAGTTTATGAGAATTTATTGGCTTCAGGCGTTATCGACCCTACAAAAGTTACCCGCATCGCTTTGGAAAACGCGGCTTCAATTGCAGGTATGTTATTAACAACTGAATGTGTTGTATCTGACAAACCTGAAAAAGAAAAAGCAGGCATGCCCCCAATGGGTGGTGGCATGGGCGGAGGAATGGGTGATATGGGTTATTAATAAATCTGACGGTCTCCGTCTGATTTATGATATCACATTCTGTTTCTTCACTTTAAGATTAGAAATAAGTTTTAAAAATAAAAATCCCTTTGCAGAAATGCGAAGGGATTTTTTTTTATTGGCTTAAGCTACGGCTCAGTAAACCAACAAGTTTTGCATATTTCTATTTTTGCGGGTACAAGGAATGAATTCTTATGAAGGCAAAAAATGAATTGTTTGAAGGTATAAATATTTGTTATTGCAGGCACAAGGCATGCCTTGTGCCTGCAATAACAAATCCCGGAATAGAAATCAGGATTATTTATTGATTTACTGTAAAGAATTTCAATCCGTCTTTTTCAAAAAAAATATCAATCCACCGCAAACTCCATTCTTATTGTAATTGACCCGGTTTTATTTCGGCTCGATGTATTGAAAGTGCCGCCGTAGCTGAAATCTTCATCTGTATTTTTCCCGGTGATCTGAAAAACGCCAAGGTTGGCATTCTTTAATTTTCCAAGAGAGCTGCCCGCGTTTTTCGCGATTATTTCAGCTCGTTGTTTTCCATCGGCGCTGGCTTTGGCCAGGAGGTCCATTTTTATGTCTGTTAATTTGGTATAATAAAATAATGGAGCGGAAGAAGTAAATTCAATTCCCTGCTCAATCAATTCAGTCGCTTCCCTCGATATCTTATCTATCTTATCAACATCGGAAGATTCAATTCTTACATTTTGCGTTAAGTTATACCCTGAAAATTCCTGTCCAAGAGATCTTCCGTTTTGATCGGTTTTATAATTATATTCTTTAATGATATTCACTGAAGAAAAGACAACATTAGTATCATTTATTCCTTTGCCGGCAAGATAATTCCTTACTACATTTTCATCTTGCTTCAACTGAGCGTAAGCACTTTTTAGATCCATTGATTTCCTTGAATAAAGCCCCTTCCATACAATCAGATCACTTGTAAAATCTTTTTCTGCAGATCCGGTAACCTTAATAGTTTCCATTGCCGTTGATCTGTATTTATAAGCGCTTCCCAGGATAAATAATCCAACTACAAAAGCAAGACCGATGATGATAGCTGTGATGTAACGCATAAATTCTTCTTTGAATTTAAAGATAATGGTTTTATTAATATTTTCTTGTGTACGGGTCTGTTTCAAAACCGGATACTTCCTGTATCATAAGCGGACACTGCATTTAAAAGTCTTTTTTTATTTCGATTGAAAAACAAAGAGTTATGTTCTGGCACGGGTTTGTACTAATAGATAAACAGAAAATGAAAACCGGTTTTCAAAAAAATTGTAACAAAACAAAAATGATAACCGTAATAAAAAAATAAATACAAACTTTTAAAAACTAAAAATCATGAAACTTCAATCAAACAATCTGTTAGAAACCCTTACAGCAAAAGAAATAAAATTTCTTACAACAGAAGTAAAAGAAAGGGTATGTACCAATCTTATCAAAGAAAGAAAAAGGAATTTTACTGCAGCCGATTTATGGGATATCCAACGCCGGAAAAGAAGCCTGTTTTCAAAAAGATTAGTATTCTGAATCAATCAATTTTCATCAACCATTTAAAACAAAAAATCATGAAACTTCAATCAAACGCCAGGTATCATTTATTAGACAGCCTGACAAACAATGAAATCAAAAATTTAACGCTTCAAATAAATGAAACTGTCGCCAGTGGATTTACAAATAAAAAAAGAAGAATTTTTAGCGCGGCAGAATTATGGAATATTCAACGCACGAAAAAAAATGTTTCTTTCAGAAGGAATTACTTTTAAAAAAATTGCAAAGCTGCCTGTATCAGAAATGAACGATTGCTGTATCAAAAACGAACACTTTTAAAAAAAACATTTCTCTAAATACTTGAAAAACAAAATGATAGATACTGGCATAGCTTTGTGTATTGATATGAAAGAAATACAATTGATTTCCACAGTAAAATAATTTAAAATAGCTTTTCTTCTTCGCGACATTAAAAAGAATATATGGACAGAGTAATTGAAAAAAAGAAATGGTCGACAAAACGAATCCTTACAATTGCAGGAATTGTAGCAGTTGTTGCCTTAATAGGTGCAAGCTATTACTTTACATCGGGTAAGAGTAAACTGAATGTTGACACTGACCGCATCACAGTCAGCACAATAACTAAAGGAACTTTCCAGGAATTTATTCCCGTGAATGGTGTGGTGCTTCCGCTTACCACTATTTACCTGGACGCTGTGGAAGGCGGACGTGTGGAAGAAAAATATGTGGATGATGGCACTGTGATGAAAAAAGGTCAGCCAATCTTAAGATTATCAAATACGGATTTGGAGCTTAACCTTGTAAACCAAAAAACCAGCGTATTTAATTTGCTCACCCAAATGCAGATTTCAAAAAATGCTGCAGAGCAAAATACCGTGGGTAAACTGAACCAGATGACCGATGTGGAAAGTGAATTAAAAGAGGCAGAACGTGTTTATAAACTGGACAAATATTTATATGAGCAAAAGGCAATTGGCTCCCAGGAATATCAGCAGGCAGTGAATAATTATAATTATTATTTACAAAAAGAAAAACTTTCTAATCAAATTTTAAAACAGGACTCCGTTTCAACAGATCAACAGATGAAGCAGGCCAGGCAATTGTTTCAGGGCTCCCAGGAAGCGTTGAATGTAATGCAGCAAAAAGTTGGCGACCTCATTGTTCGCGCACCGATTGATGGCCAGCTTACTTCACTTGATGCTGAAGTAGGCCAAACAAAAAATAAAGGAGATCAGCTTGGTCAAATAGATGTATTAAGCGGTTTCAAAGTACGCGTGGATATAGACGAACATTATATCTCAAGAATATTTACAGGCCTCAAAGGAGAATTTGATTTTGCAGATACTACGTATCACCTTGTTATAAAAAAGGTATATACCCAGGTTACAAGCGGGCGTTTCCAGGTGGATATGGAATTCGTAGGAAAAGTTCCTAAGGGCATTCGCCGCGGACAGACATTGCAGATACGTCTTGCGCTAAGCGACGAAACCCAGGCTGTCCTTTTACCCAAAGGCGGATTCTACCAACAGACAGGTGGTAACTGGATATTCAAAGTAAGCGACGATGGTAAAAAAGCCTATAGAGTCGACATTCAACTTGGCCGCCAGAATCCCGATTATTATGAAGTATTAGAAGGATTGAAACCGGGCGATAAAGTGGTAACCAGCAGTTACGAAAATTATGGAGATATGCAGGAGTTGTTACTGAAGGGGCAGTAAGAAATGAGGTACCAGGTTTGAGATATGACGTATGACCTTTAACCAAATAGATAAATCACGGAAGTTTATCCTTATAGATTTACTTTAGAATGTTTAAAAATCATTAACTAGAAACTGGAAATGATACTTGAATTCTAAAACTCAAAAAAACGCATTTATGAAAAAAAATATTATCACATTTTTAATAATAATCTGTTTATTGATTGCCAATGATCATTATTCAAAGGGAGAAAAATCAAATTGTAATTTTAAATGCACCTCATCAACAATTAGAGTGGATACCAATGCTAATCATGAAGGAATGCTACCCTATTATCCTTTTAATATGAACATTTAAACCCTGAAACCTCATATCTAAACAAAAAAAACAAAGCAAATGATAAAAATCTCAGATCTCGAAAAAATCTACCGTACCGAAGAAGTGGAAACTGTAGCGCTTAACAAACTCTCATTTACCGTAAATGATGGCGAATTCGTAGCCGTGATGGGACCTTCCGGTTGTGGCAAATCTACACTGCTAAACATTCTTGGATTGCTGGACGATCCTGATAGCGGAAGTTTTCTGTTCAATGGAATTGAAGTAGCTCATTTCAATGAAAGAAAAAGAGCCGACTTGCGCAAAAAAAATATCGGATTCGTTTTCCAGAGTTTCAACCTGATTGATGAACTGACTGTTTTTGAAAATGTAGAATTGCCTCTTATCTATCTCGGCGTGAAAGGTGATGAAAGAAAAAAACGCGTGGAAGCGGTGCTGGATAAAGTTCAGATCATGCACAGGAGAAATCATTATCCTCAGCAATTATCAGGAGGACAGCAACAACGTGTGGCCGTAGCGAGAGCAGTAGTAAACAATCCAAAATTAATTCTCGCAGATGAACCTACCGGAAATCTTGACTCCTCTAACGGTAATGAAGTAATGCAAATGCTTACTGAATTGAATGAACAGGGAACCACTATCATTATGGTAACACATAGTGAACATGATGCACGTTACAGTCATCGCATTATCAGAATGCTCGATGGACAAACAGTTACAGAAAATATATTGGTGTGAAGAAAGTTATAAATATTTTTTATTCTTCTTGTGAAAAGGATTTATAAAAGTTAGCTTTTTCTCAATAATCTGCCCGTCAGGCAAATCTTGTAAAAAAGTTTTAAACAGTTATCCTGAAGCGCAGAAAATATTAGATTTATAAGCAATCTCAAAGATAAAGACCATCATTTTATGTATCCTCTGATGCCACTTAGAGATATTCATTTACATTCAGATAAAGGGTATGAACAAGAACCAACAGGAGAGATTACCTATGTGTATTGGAAGAAAATAGGAATTGTAAATAAATGTTGGTTTACTGTAAAATAACAGTCCCCATTAAACGAAAATAAAATGTTTAAAAATTATCTCAAAACAGCGTGGCGGAACCTTTATAGAAACAAAGGATTCTCAATTACCAATATACTTGGTTTAGCTATTGGCATGGCGTGCGCCGTTTTTATTTTATTGTGGGTATATGATGAAATTACTTATGACAGGTTTCAAAAAAACTATGATAACATTTACCAGGTTATTGCCAACCGCGATTTTAATAACCAGGTATTCACAGACAGAAGTATGGCGATGCCCCTTGCCAGTGCGCTTGAAAACAGCTCCCCGCAAATAAAACAAGCAGTTGTAACAACGTATCAACAACAAAATATACTCGCTTATAATAACAATAAAATAAAGAAACAGGGTTATGTAGTGAGCGACCATTTTTTTGATGTCTTTTCATGGCAGTTTATAGAAGGGAATGCAGCAACTGCGCTCAAAGACCCCAACTCTATTGTACTTACTGAAGATGCTGCAAAAGCGTTTTTTGGAAATGCTGACCCAATCAATAAAATGCTCACGGTTGATAACAACAAAAGTGTAAAAGTAACTGCGATAGTTAAAAATGCGCCGGACAATTCTACTTTTCAGTTTGATTGGATAATG
>Ga0134126_10002258_pt1 | contig 24401 bp, 22 predicted proteins | sample KB31752_FD_96881 | JGI IMG/M metagenome (GOLD analysis project Ga0134126, IMG submission 96881) | Terrestrial soil microbial communities with excess Nitrogen fertilizer from Kellogg Biological Station, Michigan, USA - KB3-175-2 | ecosystem: Environmental > Terrestrial > Soil > Unclassified ... | reverse complement strand
TGTTTGGACAGACATCAGGATTGGGCAGTGATTGTTTGCCTCGTCGGTGGTGGGCAAGAAATTAATATTGGAGAAGCTGGAATAAGCGAATGGATAGAATCTGTAAATCGCACCTTTTCAGAATGGCAAGTTTATGTTTCCGATAGATTAACTGATAGCGAATATGCTGCCGGACATGCTTTACAATTATTAGAGAACCATAAAACGGTTGTATTTAATAAAGATCTTCATCTCGCTGTTTCGATGCGATCCTTTCGTGCAGAGAATGTTTCTCTGTTTGTAAAGAATCTTTTGGACATGAATGTTGATGAAGCAAGGAAAAATTATGAGTTATTAAAAGATAAATATCCAATCGTCCTTACCCGTGATGTAAAAAAAGCAAAACAATGGTTGAAAGAAAAAGCACGAGGCACAGAGCGATACGGCATAGTAGTTTCATCACAGGCCATAAGATTAAAGCCTTACGCCATTGATGTGAAATCGCCGATGGATCCTATCCATTGGTTTTTGGATGATAAAGAAGATATACGGTCCTCTTATTATCTGGAAGATGTAGCCACCGAATTTCAGGTACAAGGTTTAGAATTAGATTGGGCTTGTGTTACATGGGATGGAGACTTTAGATACTCACCCGATGGTTGGAAATCCTTTTCTTTTGTGGGCAGCAGATGGAACAACATTAATAAAGAAGAAAGAAAATTATATTTGAAAAATGCTTACCGAGTTTTATTAACCAGGGCACGGCAAGGAATGGTAATTGTTGTTCCGGAAGGTGATACGGAAGATGCAACAAGGAAGCCGGAATATTATGATGAGACGTTTGAGTATTTGATAAAGTTTGGGATTGAAAGTTTTTAAATAAATCAATGAAAATAATTCTCATGAATATTTTGCGTAAAGACCGGAAGATATTATGGGCAGAATCAAGTGATAGAATGTGTAATACGCCGCCGTACTTTGATTGAGAAAGCAAATAAAATTGGCACGGCGTCAACATAAATTGTGTTCTATTTATAAAGTCACCAGCGAGATGCTGGCGGCAACGAGGGATAGTTCAATATCATTGCTTTAAAAAGGCCGCAACCTGTGTGAAAAGATCTTCATCAAATTCTGAATTTGTATTAATTATTAATTGGCATTTCGCTCTTAGCGCCTCAATTTCTGATTCGACTACGTGATTATCAATTGCAATAAACTCTTCGTAAGACACAATTTCGTCCGATTCTTTTTTCCTATCACGATATCGATTATATCTGTTTTCGACAGATGATTCGACAAAAATAAAAAATGACTTATTACTTATATCTGCTAATTCTTTCTGTATTGACAAATGTCTTATTCCTTCTATTATCATTGAATCAGGAGTTATAGGTTGAGACATAATAACATTTTGGAGAAACTCGCGCGAATTTTCTTTGATAAAACTGTTTCCCAGATTTTGCAACGAATCCCTGTCTATAGGCAAATTATTGTCTTTGCTATATTGAATAAGGTATGCACCGAAGGATATAATTGGTATGTCAAAATGATTGCTGATTCTTTCAGCAATTGTAGATTTACCAGAACAGATTCTTCCTATGATACCAATAGTGGTAGTAATCATAATTCTTTATTTTCGAAAAGAGTATTATTAAATCCCAATTTTATTATTGACCATCCCGTTCTATCTGATTTATTACTTGGAAGTGGATTTAAACTTACTATTTTATCAAACATGATCAATGACAGAAACTTTGCATCTTTCTTATTTGATAAAAAATAAGGGTCTGCACTCCAAGATAACCGCTCTCCAAACTCTTGATTAATTACTTTTATTTTACTTTCGTTGAGATTAGAGAAATACAAAACTTCTTTCACAATTATAAAACCAAGAATATCCCCCCCCGTCTTTTTTATTAAGACAATGTCTTGAGGAAATACTTTTCGATATGGAACCACGCGATTAATCGAAAAACGGGATTCTATAGTCTTTTTACCAGAAAAAATAAGCGACAAATAAGGCTCTGTAAAGACTCCCAAATGAATGTTGGCTGTATCTTTTAATAGGAGATCCTCAAGATGTAATGCCTCTTTACTTGATTCTTTGATAGACAAAATAATGTCCTTAATCAACTTGTCTTTCCATTTCATAATATATCCAATCTAAATATTCTTTTAATTCTGCCTGTTCGAACTTACAGATAGCATCAAAAAACTCCTGAATTTGCAGTTGTTCGGCAGTAAGGGTGTTTCCTTTTATCATTCTATCTAAAGTCGTCAGTACAAGGTCGGGATTGTTTGTTTGGAAAATTCTATTTCCTGAAGTCCAAATATTTGCTTTTTCCCTTCGATTATCCCTTGAACTTACAGTTGGCAATATGTCTCCTTTTATCAAGGAATTAATTACAAACTCACTATTCTTATCTTTTAGCATCTCATTTTGCTCATCCACTTTTATTCTGATTCGTGATGAATTATATTCTCTTTCTGTCCAACTTGATTGCACAGGCGCATAATCTGGCCTTTCAATGGCGACGTCGGTTATTTTTCTGAATATGGCCAAATCTCCTTTTCGCCAAAATGGTAGAATGTTCTTGATTCCGGCTGCTCTAAAAGCGTTAAACTCGAAAAATGGCATTGCATATTGTAACTGCTGTGGCTCTATCGTTTCAATACACAGACCTAAATCTTTGCAATATGAAAACCACTTAAGCCTTTCTTCCATAATGTTGGGTCGAGTATTAATTGGCGGCAAACTTATTGCTACTAGCCCTCCTATGGATACAGATTTAGCAGCCAACCACATGAATTGAGAAAAGTGCGGGGTGTACCAAGGCGGATCCATCATCACACAATAATGTCGAGAAATAAGGCTTTGATTTATGGTAAAAATATCTGATTCAATTATCTTAAATCTTTCAAAGTCTGTATTAATTCTTTTCAATCCTTGAACAATGGGACTATTTCTTTCAATTAAACTAATTGTGTTAGGTATATCCTTTAATATTGCGGTAGCAAAAAGCGTAGGCATGCCCAAAAATAGAAGCTTATCGGTAGGGTTTACAAGTGTTGTTATCTTATGAAGTAAATGGTTCAGGCTAAAAGAAGAATTTCGCCATTCAAAATCCAAAGGATGTGGCGTTTTAAGAAAATCAAAATAACCCATATACTTTTGTAGATACAATTTAGGCTCTATCGGGTAAAGAGATAATGTATTGCTATTATAGCTTAATTCTTTTATACTCCATAGATTATTTATACAAACCATCTCTCCTTTTTGCTCCATATCAGTCAAAATAGACATTGCTTCGATTGGGTCAAATCCATTCAGATTCTTACTAATGTATTCAAAAGAACGAGGTTGCTGGCAAAGCCTTAAGATCGTATTATGTAAGTAATTATGGTTCATAAGCCAAATAATCTATTAAACAAATTGTGAACTAAGTTATATCGCATGTATTGGCAGCTCTCTTTGTGATAAACTAAATCTCTTTTCTATCTCTTTTTGCCACACCTTAATAGCCTTCATCTGGCCAAGTAGTAAATCTTCCTTATCTACATTTGTTCTCTCTTTTGAAGGCGAAAACTCAAAAATCTGCAACGGGACAATTTTTAATGGAATTTTCTCTTCAATTTGTTGAATGCGATCAAAAAACCTTGGAATAGTATTGTTAAAATCCGTATCTGAGGGAGCGGTTAAGGTGATGTAAGCATACAAATCTATTCCCAATTCCCACAATCTTTTAAATAAATCAAACTGTTTGTCAAATTGAGAGGCTGCAGCTTGTGTGTTTAGCATGAAAGATCGTTCATCAATACCTTTAAAACAGCATACCCGCGCATACATTTTATAAGAAGTTATTAACTCGATTTGCTCCGATGACAGATATTTCCAAAAATAATCGTTACTAAGATTATCATCTGACCATAGAAATATCTTGTCTGATAGATTTCGATCTTTTAATGTTCCCATCATCCAGGGAACCCATTCCGGTGTAAGATCAGGTTGACCGCCGGATAGATCAATCATTACAGGTTTAAAGTCTTCTTTGAGATACAAATCCAACAACTCCTCGCAACTTAAGAGGGTAGAGTATTTTTTATTACCGCTTAATAATCTGAAGTCAACAAAACAATACCAGCACCGCCAATTACATATAGAATTTTGAAAAACCTGTGCCTTAATCTCTGTAAGTCCAGATAGACCTAAATATTTTTGCGCTGGAATGATTGGCAAAGGGTTCAGGGGCCAGTTGTCTCCCACCTTTATTTTAAAGTGGCGGATTCTACCAAAGCCGCCACAATTTGCAGGGTCTGTTAAGTCCTGCTCCTGCAAAGAGCCATGATAATTTGTAATTAGAATTTTCCTATTATCAAGATCAATAGCCTTGTTACGTAAGCTAATAGAAAATTCCTCAGTATTTATAGCAGTCATTATTTATAATTTTAAAGGCATCTTCCTCACCTATACCATCATCTTTTAAGGAAGGAACTTTTTTTTCTATGTATTTCATGATTAGATCAGCACAAAACTCAATTTGCTTTTCGGTTAGTTCTTCCTCCATCTTAATGCCATGCCAAGCTTCCAGACATTTCCTGCAACATGTAGCAGTTGCATGTTGAGCATAGTTAATCAATTCGTCTGCACCCATTGGAGTTTGTCTGCCATCCCATGCGTTAAGCTTGCCAATCCTGGATTTAATCATTTTTCTTGCGCGATCTTTTGTCTTCTTCTTCCCGTGTACAAACGCCTTCAAAAGTGCATCATCTTCTATTGCAGTATGCCAAAAAACATGTCTAATGACCTCTGACTGTAATTGCTCAAATATAAAATCCGAATCTTTGAGATTATTTCTATGAACCCTTTTCCAGTCTATAAGATCTGCTCCGCATTCTTTGCATACTCGTTCTGAACCAAATTTTCTTAGGCTTGTCTTCTTCTGGCTATAACAATGATAGCCATCATTGCATTTCGTAGTACCACAAGTAACATCAAGTGGTGTTAATGTATTTACATTTATTTCATCAGGAACGACTCGCTTAAATTTCTTTCTCTGTAACATATTTTAATTATTTATTGCTGAACTAAGAAGATTTCTATCAATCGGATTTAAAGTTTGAATTGAAATTCTTTTCTTTAGAATGTCTGACGTAATCATAAATGGAGATGGATCAGTAATTTGGAAAGAGTATGCTGTTCCCCACCAGTTTTGACCACTTACCTGTAATCTAAAAGCTAAGTAATTTGCAATAAAATCAGGGTTTATATGTTCTGATTCAGATATTTCTTTAACAGATTTTTTTAAATACTCTATTTTATACTTTGCTTTTTGCAACGCTGCTACAGCGATTTCTTCAGAACGATTTCCAAAAATGAATTGGCTAGCAAATGAATTTGCTTCCAATTCTTCCGGTGTATCATTATTCCCAAAAGGATTTAATTCCTCAGTTTCGATTACAGAAGTATTCTCATTTTCCAGATGAGTAAAAACATGATATAGTTCATGTAATAAATCGAATATCCAACGAGCATGTGAATCCGTTTTTTGTTTTAATACAATAACATGTTTGTTGTTAATATTCCAAGATGCACCATGAAATACTCCCTGATCATTAAGTGGGATTACACTGATTCCAAGATCCCAAGTGAAATTTACAAGGTTCACCAATGTCAGTTTTTCATAGTATTTGTAAAAGACGTTTTTGCATTCTTCTATATCACCAGGATACTCAAATTTTGAAGCTTTTGTATTTATCTTACACACAACATTAGCTAAGTAGTAGGCATAATGCGAGTAAGCCTTTATTTGATTAATGCTTCCCCTTGCTGGTGTTTTAAAATAGGCTAATTGTGCCGGAACATCTTTTATGTGCAATTCTTTATTACTCCAGACATCGTCAAGGTTCCAATCAAAAATCCTGGAGAAATAAGTAGCGATTTCAGTTTGAATTAAGTCCGGTAAATCTTCTCTATCGTTGGTTAATCTTTTTTTAATTCCAGTCGGAATTATCTTATTGGCAAGAGAAGAATCAATTCCAAGAGAACTGAGTTTTTTCAGAAAAGACTGTAAAGATTTCACTGATTCCGTTTTTAGTGTACTCAGTTCATGATTCGCAAGGTCTTTTAGGTTGTACCCCATGGCTGCAAGTAGTTTCCGTAAAGTAGCAAAGCTTACGTCTGTATACCCTTTTTCAATTCTCGTTATTGTTTGAGGCGTAACGCCCGCCCTTTCTGCTAACTCTAAGCTTTTTATGTTTTTTTTCTCTCTCAGTGTTTTTAATCGAGTGCCAATCAATTTTGAATTTTCTTCTGTTTTTTTTACTGTTTCTTGAGCAAAACGTGTATCTGTTAAAATTCTGATTTTATCCCACGGGATAAATATTTCTCCTTGAGAGGACTTAAGAGAAATATCGAATTCGCTATTTGTAATAGAAGATTCATCAATATTTGCAGCTCCGATTGGCAAAACGGTACTAAGTGGTAAATCCACTTGGTCTTCATTCAAAAAAACGACAGACAACATCCCTTTGTCTAAAATGGCTGTTTTTATTTTCTGGTACTCTAGGTTATCCCAATTATTCATTTGGTTTTTTTAATGTTGAAATGGATTTAGTCTGTCAAATTCATTGCACATGGCATCAAGACTCTTTAAAACCCTTCTTTCTTCCTTTTTACTCAATTCCGGCCCGGACAGGATCGAGAGAGTCGGTATGACTACCCTCGTTTCCACCCCCTTTCTGATGACATGACAATGAGGGGGAGGGTGATCTCCTGCATATACTAAAATCTTAAAATGCTTTGTTCCAAAATTCATTATCTATCATTATCCAAAACGCAAAAATATGCATTTTCTGCAATTAACAAAATAATAATTAACATTTATGGTAATTTATTTTACAGGTATACATCTTCTTGCAAGCTTTTGTAGCGAAGATTTTTTGAAGTAACCATGCACCTCTCTGGCGCAGACCTCCTAGCCTGTTCATAAGCGTTACTTCGCCTTGATTAAAAAATCTCAGGCGCTAAATACCAGTGTGATCACCTGTCTTGCCCTTCCTGTTCATCTCCTTTAATACCTGTAATGCTAAACCCTCAGCCAAAAAAATCCGGAAGCACATAAATGATCAGCTTTTCAGGCGCCGGACAATGATAGCTAACCGACCAAAATTCACAGGTAAGAGACCAAAAATTACAATTAACTGCCTAAGATAGACAGTTAAGCGACCAACAACGACAGTTAACTGCCTAAGAAAGACAGCTATGTGCCTGAAATTTACAGTTAAGCGCCAAAGAAAGACAATGAAGTGACCAAAATTTACATTTAAGCGACCCTCCGCCCTGGTTCGTGTCTTCACGAACCAATTCTTCAAGTCCAATCCAATTCCCGTTTATCCTTCCCCGTTACACAACAATAAAAAATAGGAAAACGATTTATTTGCCCTATTGCTGCGGGTTGGGATGCTTCGCCAGCCTGCCTATCCGGTAGTCGGGCCTGAACCACAATGATAGATAGCCATTCCAAATATTTTGGATGAAATAAATAAAAATATTAATTTAGGAAGGCAATCGGATTTACGCAACTCAACAACCTGTCTGCCGATAGGCAGGCTCAAAAAACGAAGGTGGAGGGTATTGAGAATGAAGACCGTTGTAAAAAAAGGAGTTGGGGGGTGAGTGAGTAAATACAAACGTTGTTATCCAGTCAAACAAAAAACGCAATTCCGATGACACAGACGAAGGTCAAAAAATACAAGCAACAAATATGATTTTGACGATTAGTATCATTACGGTTGTGTTGGTAGTGTTTTTTATTGTTTTCCGACAATCGTTAGAAAAGAAGAAATATCAAGACGCCACTTACTTATCTAACTTACAACAAATTGCTTCGTTTTTTAATACTATTCAAACATTAAACGACTACACTACCTGGGTGCAACGTGACAAAATAAAATCAAAATATTCAGCAGTTGGACAATTCTTTAATAACAAAACTAATTTTTACAAGAAAGAAGAAAGCATAAAAAAATTCAATCAAATTTTCAACGATTTTGATACCTACATTGTCAGATACAACCAAAATTATGTCCGTACACAAAAAGAAAAACTTAACCAATATTTTGATGATATTGAAGGTAAAAAATTAGACGAGCAACAACGAACTGCACTAATAACAGACGAATATTCGAACCTAATTATTGCGGGTGCCGGTTCAGGCAAAACTTTAACTATCATCGGTAAAGTTAAATATCTGATAGAACAGCAAAATGTAAAACCTGAAAACATTTTACTTTTATCATTTACCAAAAAAACGGTCGATGAATTAAATGAACGATTAAAAAACATCGGACTTGGTGCACGGGCAACAACTTTTCATAAACTCGGTTACGATACTATAAAAAAACACGTTGCAACCGTTCCTGCATTGGTAAATGAAAATACCTTAAGTAATGTTGTCAAAGAATATTTAGAAAAAGAAATCTTCAACAATGCAGAAGCGTTAGAGGCATACATCGTGTACGTTGCGTGTTACATGAACATTCCGGAACAACACGAAAGTTATAATTCACTTGGCGAAAAATTAGACACAGAAAAAGGCGTGGATTTTCAGACTTTAAAATCTAAATGTGAACCCGAATTAAACAAAGTATCAAAAGCAACGCTTAACACCATTCAAGGCGAAAAAGTAAAAAGCGTTGAAGAACTTACGATAGCAAACTTTTTGTATTTGAACGGAATTGAGTACGAATATGAAAAACCATTCCCTTTTGGCGACACAATGTATCGCCCCGATTTTCATCTAAAAGATTACGACATTTATTTAGAGCATTTTGGCGTTGACGAAAATAATGGTGCAAAATGGCTTACTCCATTTAATGAACAAAAATATGTGGAAGAAATGGAGTTAAAGAGAGAAGCACATAAGACTCATCATACCAAACTTTTAGAAACATATTCCTATTATAACAGAGACCATATTTTGCTCGATAAACTAAGAGAAATGTTGGCAAACGAAAATGTAATTTTTAAGCCAAGAGATGTAAAAAGTATTTACACAAAAGTTACCGACAACGATAAGAATTTTGGAAAAGAAATTACAAATCTGATTCTAGCGTTTATCAATCTTAGCAAATCAAGACAATTAAATTATAATTCAATAATCACTTTGTTTTCAGACAAAAACAAAGCTGAGAACGGGTTTATGCTCGAAAGGCAAGAAATCTTTTTGAAATTTACACTTCCAATTCTAAAAAAGTACGACAATACGCTCAGAGAGAAAAGTGAAATTGATTTTAATGATATGATAAATCAGGCAACTGATATTGTAAAAGAAAAAAAACCTGAATACACATACCAGCATATTATCATTGACGAATACCAGGACATTTCATATTCTCGTTTCAACCTAATTAAAGAAATCCGGGAATTATCAGGAGCAAGACTAATTTGCGTCGGCGATGATTGGCAATCTATTTATCGTTTTGCGGGTAGCGATATTTCTTTGTTCAGTAATTTTGAAAAATATGTTGGCAAATATGAGCAATTATTCATTGAGCAAACTTATCGAAATTCGCAATCACTCATTGACATCACTTCAAAGTACATTCAAAAAAACAGCAAACAAATATCTAAAAATCCAAGGTCTGAAAAAGAACCTTTTGAAAACCCAATTAAGTTTGTTTATTATTCACAAGACAACGCAGAAGATGTTTTCATAGATGAAGTCCAAGCACTTATAGACAAGAATGGCAACAAGCCTATTTTGGTTTTGGGTCGTCATAGTTTTGACATCAATGAATTTATCAAGCTCACAACCAATAGCAAAATAAAGTATTACGAACGTAGCGATAAATTAGAAATAAAAGGCTTTGAAGATATTGAGATTAAATACATAACAGTACACAAATCAAAAGGGTTAGAAGCGGACAATGTAATTGTGTTAAACCTAAAAAATCACTTACTTGGTTTTCCCAACAAAATGTCGGACGACCCGATGTTATCCTTATTGCTCAGCGATGATGAAGAATATCGTTTTGCAGAAGAGCGAAGATTGTTTTATGTGGCATTAACAAGAACTAAAAACGAAGTTGTACTGCTTATTCCGACGGACGTTTCTTTATTTGCAGAAGAATTAGTAACAGACAACGACTTTTTATTTACTGCAAACAATGAAAAATTGAGCAAAACAAATTGTCCGTATTGTCAAACAGGACATCTTGTAATTAGACAAAATTCATTAAAACACAATCAGTTTTTAGGTTGTTCGCATTACCCAAGTTGTAATCAGACGTTTAATAACATCGAAATTTTAGAGAACACGATACTTTGTCCAGGTTGCAAAAGCGGCTTTATGACTAAGCGAAGCGGACAATTTGGAAACTTTTTAGGTTGTACAAATTATCCGAAATGCAAAAAGACAATAAAATTACAATGACACTGCCCGAACCTCCTCCCTGGTTCCTGTCTTCACAAACCAATTCTTCTTCATGCTTTACGTCAATCCGATTCCCAATTCCCGTTTACCCTTCCCAGTTACACAACAACACAAAACAGAAAAACGATTTATTCTCCTGCCTTTGCCGGCAGGCAGGTTTGTCTGCTGCCCAACCGATTTTACACAGTTACATCTCATAATTATTTCCCCTAACTTTGGTTGCTCAAAATCGCACCATTCGTTATGAAAAAGATAATGGCCAATGCTATCGCGTGTTTTAATAGCACCACTGCTTTTTGCAAAAGCATTATTTCTAAAGATTCAGTAAGTGCGGAATTCTAATTCCCAACCTGCATAAAGCCTTGCCCGTTGGTAGTAATTTTGGGGTCAGACAACACAAACTCATTACACGTAGGAGAACAAATAGTATTTTAGACGCTTTATACAACCAGTTATGACGTACTCAACTGATCAATGGCATAAGAAAGGTAAATGGTTTACGTACATCGGGCATAAAATATTTTACCAGGTGGAAGGGAGTGGCGAGCCTCTTGTTTTACTTCATGGTTTTCCTACATCATCCCGGGACTGGCATAAAATATGGGATACGCTCAACCAAACATACCAGGTTATAACATTGGACTTCATTGGATTTGGCTTCTCGGACAAACCAAAAGATTATATTTATTCGATAAAGGACCAGGCCAACCTGGTGGAACAACTGCTTTTCGATTTACAAATAGACCATTACCATCTACTTACTCACGATTATGGAGACACAGTTGCCCAGGAGCTTTTAGCGAGGCAATCAGGCAGGCAAGAGCATAAGATCAATTCTTGCTGTCTTCTTAACGGAGGTTTATTCCCCGAAACACACAGGGCCACCCGCACGCAGAAATTGCTGCTTGGCTGGTTTGGCTCATTAGTGGCTAAGATGTCTTCTTATCAACGATTTGTCAATTCCTTTTCAATTCTTTTCCCTGACCAAACGAGGCCTTCAGCAGATGAAATGCGCAGTCTTTATGATTTAATCAAATACAAAAATGGACACGAAATAACGCATTTGTTGATTAGGTATATTATTGAAAGAAGAAAAAATCGAAACCGTTGGCTCGCTGCTTTGCAAAAAGCAACTTGCCCTCTAAGGCTAATTGATGGATTGGATGATCCCGTTTCCGGAGTACATATGGTAGCAAGATATAAAGAGTTAATTCCCAATCCGGATGTTATCGAAATTTCCGGTTGCGGACATTATCCACAAATGGAAGCACCTGAAAAAATTCTTAAAAACTACTTTCAGTTCAGGGACAAATCTGTTTCGTCCAACCATATTGGTAATGATAAATCGAAACTGAAACTATAATCCGGATAGACAAAAGTACATGCCCGCAACACGCAGTTTGGCGCCGGTGGCCCCCGGTAATGGACAACTGAAATTATTAAACTGGCCGGTGAGGAGAGCGACCATGGAGAAATACAAAAACGGTTTATTTGTTTGTTTACCGGAAGGGCAAAGCAGGAGTATTAAATGGCGTTCATTCTGTTTTCTTTATAAAGCAAATTCATCTTTTAAGCAGTATTAATTAACGAACAGTCACACGTCGGGAGACATGCGCCAGTCTAAGATTGACAACATAAATCCCGTAAATTGAAAAACTGCTGCAGGGCGGTATTTTTGTACCATCGTTTTACCGGGAGGAGGAGCCTCGTAACATTTCTCCCTTTACTGTTCTTATAACCAACTACTTCTTTTCTTTTATATTTGTTTGAAAATTATAAAATGAATAATGAATTATTGATAAAAATGATAACGGATAGCTGGCGGAAACAACTAATGGCCACCAACAAGATTTTCGACAATCTATCCGATGAAGAGTTACTGCAGGAAGTTTCGCCCGGCAGAAATCGTGGCATCTATTTATTAGGCCATTTAACAGCAGTGCACGATTTAATGTTGCCATTGCTCCGCTTTGAAGCAGCCAGGTATCCGGAGCTGAAGCCCGTATTTTTAGACTCCCCTGATAAAGCTGTTGAAGCAATTCCTTCAGCCCATCAATTAAGGCAACAATGGAAAGAGGTGAATGAAACTTTATCAAATCATATCCAAAACCTTCCTGCGGATGATTGGTTTACACGTCATTCAAATATTTCTGAAGAAGATTTTATGAAAGAGCCGCATCGCAACAGGCTGAATGTTTTATTAGATCGCACCATTCATCTGAGCAATCATCGCGGGCAATTACTATTGTTGAAAAACAAAATGCAATAATCCGGCACGGTTATTCTTTTTCTTTTAACTCAGACTGGCGCTGGTGTCCCGATTTGTGATTGTTCGTTACTTGTTGTGAAAGATGCATTCGCTATTTAAAGATAAGGTAACCACCATACTGCTGATGAATATGTTGATTGGCCTTGCAGTTCCTTATGTATGTCATCGGATGAAACAATAAACACATCGCACCAAATCATATAAATATGGAAGTACATCATCATCCTGATCTTCAACATAAGAAGAAAAATTTCAAAGAATATTTTTTGGAATTTGTAATGATTTTTCTTGCAGTAACCATGGGATTTATTGCAGAAAATATCCGTGAAGATATTTCTCAACATCAGCGTGCAAAAAGGTTTGCTGCATCCATGATAGACGATCTTAAAGCGGATACATCCCAAATTATAAGGTACAATAAATATTATACCACAGCTTCTGATAACATAGATACATTTATGAATCTGGTTACCGCAAATGATCTCAAAAATATTCCAACGGGGAAATTATATTGGTATGGATTATGGGGCGGCGCGCGGCATATTTTTATTCCGGATGATGCTACGTTTCAGCAAATGAAAAGCTCCGGTTCCCTGTCTTTTTATAAACCGGAAATTGCAACCAGCGTAGAGAAATACGACAGGCTATGCCGTTCATTACAAGCCATTGATGATATGAACCGCGATGTTTATACAGATGTTCGTAAAACCCGGGCACAGATATTTGAATTTAAGTATAATGAAATGGCGAATGATGTAGTACAAAAGAACGGTGTTGTCCCTAACCAGGCAAGAATTGATTCTTTCATCAATACCAACCCACCTTTATTAAGCTATGATAAAACGCTGTTTAATGAGTATGCTGAGCTGGTACGGTCGAGGTTTATTCGAATTTATAATGTTGATTATTCAAATTCATTATTAAAGCAGGCTAATATAGTGCTGAGTGAGTTGCAGAAAGAATATAAGTAAAAGAATACCAATTCTAAATCAGGCATAAAAATGGAATCCAGGGGCTTGAAGATTTTTTTTGCCACGAAGGCACAAACCTGCCTTTGCAGGTAGGCAGGGAACACGAAGAATTTTTTCTGCGAAAAATAAGGAAAACCCTCTCCCCTCCTTGGTTCGTGTCTTCACGAACCAATTCCAATTCTTCACGAACCAAATATTAATAAGCATTTTTCATCTAAAAGATTTCGGTTCGTGAAGACACGAACCTGGGATTGCGAATACAAGTAAAAGGATACCAATTCTAAATCAGGCATAAAAATAGAAGTCATCATCACCCCTTTCCTTGGTTCGTGTCTTCACGAACCAATTCCAATTCTTCACGAACCACAAATATCGTTAATAAGATGAGCCTGTTCACTCCTGCGCCTGTCTAAGATCGCAAGGGCAATAAACTTATTAATTATTTTTAAAAAATAATTAATATTGTAAAAAATAACTGCTATGTCACCAGCCTATCAATTTTTATTTCTTGCATTATTTATTTTACCGACCGTCTTTTTTGTAATCACTTTACAAAATACTTTAAAAGCAATCTCTCCGGAAAATAGAAAAATGCCGTTTGCAAATGTTTGGCTCTTATTTATTCCTTTTTTCAATTTTTACTGGCAGTTTGTGGTGGTTAATAAAATAGCTGAATCTATTGCACTGGAATGCGAAAAATTACAAATACCCGTAAAAGAAACAAAACCAACTTACAATTTAGGATTGAGTTGGAATATCTGTTATATTTTATTCTTAATTCCGATAGCAAGGTTATGGATGTCAATTATCCTGATGATAACCTGGATTTTATATTGGATAAAAGTGAATCAATATAAAAAGCTCATCATAGAAAATCAAAACAGCTTTCTGCTTGACGCAGAAAAAAACATTTTTTATGGAGACCGTACATCTTAGCGCAAACTCTGTAGCAAAGATTCTGTGAGGTAGCTATTTTTGTCCTTTACATTGATTTTCGTTTACCCTTCCCAGTTACCTCTCCTTGGTTCGTGTCTTCACGAACCAATTCCAATTCTTCACGAACCACAAATATTGTTAATAAGCATTTTGACTCTAAAAGATTTCGGTTCGTGAAGACACGAACCGGGGATTGCGTAGCTATGTCTTGTCCTAAAATAGATTTACACAAATTAAGTGTAAAATGTATAATTCAAATGAGTTTGTAAGAAGGACTTTTTACAGTCTTGAACTTAAACATCAGATTTGTAAAGATCATATTGAAAATGGTCTTTCATTACGCGAATGTGTTGATAAATATAATCTCAGCTGTCACTCCTTAGTTCATGACTGGCTGAGAAAGCTGGGATATATTGCTGGTATAAACCGGCGAACAAGAAGTGCGTATATTGGCATTGAAAATTTTGAAACATTGCCACATAAACGAAAGCAGAAACAACCGTTAACCCAGGAGCAACAGCAAATTGAACTTCTTAAAAAGGAGCTTGAAGATGCTAAATTACTGGCTGAAGGCTATCGAAGAATGATAGAGATAGCAGAAACTGAGCTTAAAATCCCGATTAGAAAAAAGCCCAATACCAGGTAATCCATGAATTAAAATGCAAAAACTTAAGGGTAGGCCTATCCCGTATTTGCAGATTATTTGGTATCACACGCCAGGCATATTATCAGCACACATGGGAAGCAGAAAGCGTCCAAACAGCAGACTTATTAATATTAAAACAAGTAATGGTTATAAGAAAAGAACATAAAGTAATGGGTACAAGAAAGCTCTATGATATATTGCACCCTTTTATGATGGAGCATGGGATTAAGATGGGAAGAGATGCCTTGTTTGACCTGCTTGCGGCCAACCAACTGCTGATAAAGAAAAGAAAGCGCAAGGTGCAAACTACCTATTCTAACCATTGGCTTAGAAAGTATCCTAATTTAATCAGGGATTTTATCCCCAAAACAATCAACCAGTTATGGGTAAGCGATATTACTTATTGGAAAATATCCACAGGCGAACATCTTTACATCAGTTTAATAACTGATGCCTGGTCCCGTAAAATTGTTGGTTATCATGTGGCAGAAACGATGGAAGCCATCCAAAGCATACAAGCGCTGCAAATGGCCCTTGCAGCCCTTGATGGGGCTGCCAGGCCATTGCAGCTTATTCACCACAGTGACAGAGGAATACAATATTGCAGCGGCAAATATGTAAAGCTATTGCAGGACAATGGCATCAGGATTAGCATGACCGAAAATGGAGATCCATTAGAAAATGCTATCGCTGAAAGAGTAAACGGTATCATCAAAGAAGAATACCTGAATCACTATCAAACCCATAACTTACCGGAGGCAAAAAAACAATTACAAAAGGCTATCAGTCTTTACAATAACGATAGACCACATATGAGTATCGGGAACTTAACCCCAAATAAATTACATAACCATCAAAAAATAAATCATCAAAGATTATGGAAAAATTATTTTAGAAAACCAGCTACTTTTGAAAATAAAAATGAAAATCTTCCTGTAAACGCATTGCAGGATTTATCTATTAACCTGTAAACTTTTTTTAGGACGAGTCAAAATATCAAAACTCATCTCGCAAGTCTTTTAAAAATGTAAAATCCTTGATGCTCCTCCTTGGTTCGTGTCTTCACGAACCAATTCTTCGCGAACCACAAATATCAAAACTCATCTCGCAAGTCTTTTAAAAATGTAAAATCCTTGATGCCTTTTTCATAATACTTTGCAGACGAAAACAAATAGTCACCCGGTTCTTTAGCCAATTGCCAATATTCAGTACATGGATTATAATGCAGGTAATCTAATTTTTGATACGCCATCTCTTTACTAAACAAATGAACAGCTAATGAATCTCTTTTCCAAAATTCATAAGCTTTATTATGGGCATCCACAGCATAAGAGGAAAGGCTGTTATCCTTATCTGTTTTCAACATTTTTTTAAATTCATGAGCAGTATATTTTAGGAATGAACCTTGCGATGTTTCTTTACCATTTATCTCATTTATTCTCCATATTAAATGAAGATGGTTGGGCATGATCACAAAACCAAACACATCTATTTTTCCTAAATCACTTAAATAGGTTAAAGAGTTAATAATAACTTTTTTGTAGTCATCTTTCAATAACAAGCGTTGCCAATTATTTATGGTGGCCGTCCAAAAAAATATTTCTCCTAATTCAATATAACTCTTTCGTTTTACACCCAATATTTCAGGATTCATCAGTTTAGGTTTATAATTATGAAGTTAATAAGCATTTTTCATCTAAAAGATTTCGGTTCGTGAAGACACGAACCGAGGACGAGTGAACACGAACCGAGGACGAGTGAACACGAACCGAGGACGAGGGATTTTTTTGGCAACTATACAATCTCCGTTAGTGAAGCTACTATGCCAAAACTTTCTGCAGAGGTTATCAATGCGATAAACCAGGATAATTTGCCGCGATTGCCCTGGATCATCCAGTCCACATAACTTTTATTAAAACGTCGGGTACCTCCCCATTTATGCTTAAATAACATGCCGGATTTTATATACCGGTCGAGGGTGGGGCGCGATACTTTCAGTATTCTCATCAGATCAGCAAAATGATACCAGGTATCCGAAAGAGGAAGATCGGGAAACGTATAGGCCGCCTTGTTTTGGTTGGCGCTTTCGTTTTTATCAACATCGTTGCTTTTTCGGCTGGTTGCCTTTTTGGGCGTGGCAGCAATAGTTTTCTTTGTTGCCTTTTTAGGGGCAGCAGCAATAGCTTTCTTTGTTTTCTTTTTCATGACGGTTTGTTTTTAAAAGTTTGGAGGGGTATTGAAATAATACTAATTGAAAAAAGGACGGCAAATTAATTGCGCGTAATAAAATGAAAGATTGGGGATCCTTTTATGGTAAGATTTCTCATCAGGCAAGGTTGAAAATCGTTAGAAAAGAATGAGGATCTAATATAAGATTATTATTTGAAGTAAGAATCAAAGCGCTTGAAGATTTTTATTTTTTTTTTGCCACGAAGGCACGAACCTGCCTTTGCCGGTAGGCAGGGAACACAAAGGATTTTTCTGCGAAAAATAAGGAAAACGTAGCCGGTCCGAATGGCCTGCCAGCCGGTTTTTTCTTCATGTCTTTGTGGCAAAATTATACTCCCTGGTTTGTGCCCACGAGCCAGGGAGTAGACAAGGCTGCTTTTCTTTTTCAACCCGCAAAAAAAATGGCTGCCAGTAAGAGGCAGCCATGTCATCCATTTTTGTTTGATAGCGGCTACTGCGCGTAGATAGTACCGGTAGTGCTGAAGGTTAACTGGCCTTTGCAGCCTACGGCTCCTGTTCTTACAGCATATTGCTTCCCTGGTTGCAGGTTGGCAAAAACATGTTTGTTGGAAGTGGAGGCAGTGCTTATCCACACCTTTTCTTCCGCACCTGCAGTATCGCTGATTTGGTGCAGGAAACTTTCGGCTCCCTTTGGCCTGCTGACAGTGGAAATAATTTCGCCACTGTTGATACCAGGAAGCAGCTTCTGGTTGCCGGGGGCGGTTATCTGCCTCGACTCCGGTTGCTTCCTCAGAATAAATCCTGTAGTGAGCAACTGTGCCCTGTCGTCCGTCTGCGCCATTATCAACAATGCCAGCGAACTGAGCAAAGCTTCCAGCGCTACGCGGCTTTTATTCTTCTCAGCCACCAGCTGGCGGCCAAGTCCCCGCGAGGAAGCCAGGTCCACTGAATATTTGTCCAGCGCTGTTTTTATTACAGGCATGCGATCCTGGAGGTCGGGAAAAAGTGGGTTACCGGTTGTGCGTGACACAATATGTGATCCACGCGTCTCAAACTCAGCGTCGTTAAGTGATTTGAAGTGGCGGTTTAATGAGCTCTTTTGCATAAAAATTTGTTTTAATGATTTTTAAAAAAATTGCGTTGTTATTATCTAAGCGTCTTTTTCATTTATTTATTACCCTTCCCCTACCCTGCGGTGAAATATGATGAATATTGATGAAAGATGGTAAAAAAGTTTTTATTAAAAACCGTTAGCGGCATAGCGACCCGCGTTGCAGGAATACCTTGCCGGCATTCTCTTTTTCCGAGAAAAAAAATCTTTTCCCGGTATCTGCAAATTGTTTTTGTATATCTGAAATTCTTTTTGTGATGCCTGAAATTTTTTCCCTGGTATCTGAAAACTTTTTATTGATATCTGCAAATTGTTTTTGAATATCTATAAATCTTTTCGGGATGTCGGAAATTCTTTTTCTGATATCTGAAAACTTTTTTTTGATATCTTAAAATCATTTCCGGATACCCGTAATTTTTTTCCGGATGGCGGAAAATCTTTTTAGATGGGGAAGTTAAACATGCATCGTTCGGGCTGCGTCGCGGCCGGAAGTAAGTCGGTATGCTTCGGCAGCCTGAACCAAACCGCTCATAAATCAGTTTTTCAACGAATGCAAGTTTTTTATAACTTGCTATTCTAAAATCAACTTATATGGACTTCCAACTCGTTACTGGCAGACCAGATATAAAAGATCACCTGGTCTTTACTACTACCTTCGCTCACGACAACATCTTTTACAAAGCGGCTCTTGCAGAAACCATTTCCTGGGAGGGCCATCTTACAGGAACCTACGATGTGCTTCTTCAATCTGGTAAAGGCACTCAGCGCCTTACGCTTATTAAAGACAAAGAGCAGCATTGGAAAGCAGGAGATGAAATTGAACAGATTGGAATTATTCAGCAAGAGGTGGTCGATTTATTGGGTGCGGTCATCAGCAAGGTTAGCAATTAAAATAATTTTGCTAATGCTGTGTAAATTGTCTTTGCCGGTATATCCGGTGGAGGGAGCAGCTTATTTACCCGGGCATTCGCTCTCCGGGAAACTAACGGGCTAAAATAAGACAGGATTGCTGAACACCGGTTGGAGTAAGCGCCGGTAAATTTTATCCCTCCCTGGCATAGTAATACTTTGCAGCTTATTGAATAAAAAAATCTAAGAGTAAGATGACAAACAACAGCGACAAACCTTTCTTTGCACCACAATTATTAATCAATAATGGCATTAAGGATATTTCTTTTTATGCGAAAGCATTTGGTGCAATAGAAAATTTTTGCCTCTGTAATGATGATGGCAGTATTCATGTTGCCGGGCTATCCATTAACGGAGCATTATTTCACTTGCATGAAGTAACAAAGTCCTGCTTCTTTTCTCCGGATAAGTACCAGGGTACAACGGCTATTATCGGGCTTTTTGTTCCTGATGTAGATGCTTTAATGGCCAGCGCCATTAAAGCAGGCGCAAAAGAAATAACTCCTGCCAAAGATTATGAATACGGTTACCGGCAGGGAGAAGTAGAAGACCCTTTTGGTCATCACTGGCTAATACAGAAGAAAATTTAATGATTTAATAGCGGACAAAACTCATCGTAGCAAGGTCTGTAGCCTCCTCCATTTGGACAACATTCTAATACTCACAGTTTAGCAAAAACAGTGACAAAAAATGACAAATAATAATTCATCTGACATAAATAAAAAATACATTGCTGTTGTAACTATACTAACATTTATATTGCCATTAATTTGTTCAGTTGCACAGGTACTTATTAACAAAGACATACCTTTTTCTTTTGACTTAATTGGCAAGTGGTTTATATTTTCTGCCGTTGGACTCAGACTTTTTATTGCAGGCATTAAGCAAACCACAGACCCGGCATTTACTGCAAAGGAAATTTTTCAGCTTGACAATCCGGAGGGTTTGCCTGTTGTCCGGGAATTGGGTTTTGCAAACCTTTGCTTCGGATTGATTGGAATTGTTTCTCTGTTTTTACCTCAATGGAGAGTAGTCAGTGCATTTGGAAGTGGCTTGTATTATGGTATTGCAGGACTTCAACATTTTCTAAAAAAGCCTGTTGGGGCAAATGAAAAATTTGCATTAGTAACAGACATTATTATTTTTCTTTTTCTGTTGGCTTACTTTTTGAGAACAATATAGGATAATAAAAATTTGACTTATAAAAAAACTGGCAGCGCATCATCTACAGATGCCAGCCACCAACAACGGTCGCGGCTACTGCGATACACATCAACAACAGAAAATAATTAACAATGCGAACATTATCCCTTTTCATAGCGACAAGTTTGGACGGCTACATAGCAAAACCAAATGATGACCTTAGTTTTTTAAAATTAGTAGAAAAGGAAGGAGAAGATTATGGCTACGCTGAATTTACATCTACAATTGACACAATAATTATTGGTAGAAAAACTTACGATTATGTGCTCAAAGAAATTGGCGCTTCTCATTACGACAATGGAGACAAAAACATTTATGTCATCACTCGTACTGAAAAGCCAGGCGTAGGAAGAACAACCTTCTATACAGGAGATTTAACTAAATTAATACAACAACTAAAATCAGGGAACGGAAAAAATATTTACTGTGACGGTGGTGCAGAAATAATAAATGAACTTTTAAAAGATGACCTTATAGATGAGTTCATTATCTCCATTGTTCCGGTTTTAGTGGGCAACGGAACAAGACTTTTCAAAGACAACAGGCCCGAACAAGAACTTGAACTTATTGGATCAAAAACATTTGAAACCGGATTAACACAACTTCATTACAAAAGAAAAAGATAAAGCGAATAACCAGGCACGACTTCATAGTTATGATTACAGCAAAATATTTATCTGATTCATCATCTCAAAACTCCTTCCTGGTTCGTGTCTCCACGAAACAATTTTTCAGTGTCACCTCCTCCCTGGTTCGCGTCACCTCCTCCCTGGTTCGTGTTCACGAACCAGTCCTTCGTTAATAGTTCTTGTCCTAATCCAGTTCCATTCCCGTATATCCTTAGCTGTTACACAACAATAAAAAACAGGAATACGACTTATTTGTCTGCCCGCCGCCCAGGTTAGTCGGTTTACTTCGTAGCGGAATGCTTCGGCAGCCAATAAAGATTTAGTACATATTTTAAGTCCGCTGGCAGATATTGAAAATTTAAAAGAAATAGAAGTTGTATTTACGCAAGAAATATTCCTTTAATATGTACTTCGCAAAAGTGATATAACTCATTGATATTGAATAAAACAATTTTTTTTGAAAAATAAGTTTGTATGTTCGTACTTTCGGTAATACGTGGCCGTTGTGTGTAATCCGATCGGACAACTTAACAATCTAATGAAACAATCTTATCTAAAAGGATTTTGGATTTTGGAAATTCTTCTTAATACAATTTATTTTGTCTCCTGTAATTTCACACATAATGCAGATAAAATTAAAAAGCCAATTCATTATGTTAGCACCAATTCTAACTATAGACGGGACTCTTTATATGTTGCAACAACTATTTGGCAGTTCATTGACAAAAAGGTCGACATATTTGATTATTATAAACAATACAATATTCCTCTAAATAAAGTAAGGGTTGACGTGGATACAATTATTTACAGCCCGGATACTTTAAAATTATTTTCTTTTGTGATTATTACTGTTCCTGATTATGAAAATAAAAAACCAGACCGATTTTATTACAGTGGCGAAGATATGATTGGCTATCGATTCGTAAAAAATCAGCCTTGGAGTATATATTATTTTGGACAGATTAGACCTACAGGGGTAAACGATTATAATGATGTAAGAAATATATTTCGCAATTATTACTTAGGACAGGGAAAATTTAAAAACAGTTATGCGACATATTGGGATGGCATACGCAATGACACTTTAGGAATGGCTCGCTCAATAACATTTCCTGCAGAAAATAATCGCGTAAACATAAAATTTGGATATAACGTTGATGATACGAATTTTTGGAATAAAAGTATTGTTTGGAAAAAAGGCTCCAGAATTCCCAAGTATTATAGTTTTGAAACAATTGGTAATGTGGCACCAGGCTACACAGACAGCCCAATAATCCGAATTCCTCACTTGGACTATCCAGATAGTTTAATAAACGAATATTCAAAGAAATCAAGATGACTACACACAACAAAGCGGCTTGCTGCTATGCTGGCTGACCTGAATGTTCTCAGCTTTTGTAATGCTATCAGCAACAGTTCGGGCAGACTTTCATTAATCAGCTTTTGTATATATCTTCATCAATAGTTTTTCAATTGGGCTAACGTTCAAACTGACGAATATAAATGCCAGCACAGCAGCAAGCCCGAACGTAAGCTGCAATTCACCAAACACTAAATAATTATGACACCAAGGAATCTGTTCAACGTAATCCTAAAAATTTTTGGACTTTTTTTCCTACGAGAAATTATATACATCATACCGCAATTAATTTCATTAATTCCGTCTTTCACAAAAGCTGATGACTTTGGTGGAGGACAATTTAATAGCGGAGATATCTTACCCTTCATTGTGACATTAGTTGCTATTGCCTTGTATGTTTTTATCATTTATCAACTACTTTTCAATACAAACAAAATCATTGACAAACTCAAACTTGACCAAGGGTTCAACCAACAGGAATTTTCATTTAATATATCAACTTCTTTAATCTTGACAATTTCATTGATTGTAATTGGAGGAATTATTTTGACAAATGAAATCCCAAATTTCTGCAGAAATATTTTTTCATATTTCCAGGAAAAGGATTTAACGCGTGGTATGACAAAACCTAATTATTCATACATAGTCGTTTCAGGAGTAAAAATTATTATTGGACTTTTAATTATTGGCGAACGAAAAAGGATTGTCGAGTTTGTAGAAAAACGACAAGTAAAGAAGGAAGAAGAGAATGAAGTTGAATAATTATTTTGACAACAGACTAAAACAAAATGCAGCTTACATTGGGTTTGCTGCTATCGCTGGCTGAAGGAATAAACATCAGCTTTTGCCTGCCTGCCGGACAGGCAGGTTCGCTGTTCATCTGTAGTTCCGGGCTGAAAATTCATTGTTCAGCATTTGTAGTTATCTTCGGCTTTGGGTTCGTTTCCCGATTGCTATCGGGAGGCAGACGTTCGGGCGGAAAGTTCATTGAATGCCAGCGCAGCAGCAGGTCCCCGACGTAAGCTGCAAGGCTGTTGGATACCCGACAAACTTCGACCATTCTTTCAACTCAACGCTTTCTATAATTAGACGTCTCATCATTTTAAATTACATTCTTTGCAACATTTCTGAACCTAAGCTGTCTAATCTGCCAAGTGAACAATCAAAATGAAAATAATATAACAGACCAAATTCTGGTTGAAAAGGTATTACGTGGCGATACTAATGCATTTAAGATTATTATAAAAAATACCGAAGGCCTGGTAACACAAATTGTTTTCAAAATGATACCGGGTGGCGAAGACAGAAAAGATATTGCACAGGATATTTACTTAAAGGCATTCCAAAAATTGGGCAGCTTTAAATTTAAATCCAAACTTTCTACCTGGATAGGGCAAATTGCTTATAACACGTGCATAAACCACCTTGCAAAGAAGAAGTTATTGCTTATTGAAAATAACCATGATGAAGATAAGTCCGATGGTGAAACATTAGTAATAATGATTAAAAAAATTAACCCTTTGAATAGTGAAACCGAAAACATCATTTTTAATAAAGAACTTTCAGAAATTTTAAAAAAAGAAATAGATAAACTTTCCCCGGTTTACCGCACTTTAATAACTCTCTATCACAACGAAGAATTAAACTATTCGGAAATAGCAGAGATAACTGAACTACCGGAAGGAACGGTTAAGAACTATTTATTCAGGGCAAGAAGAACATTAAGAAATAATTTATTGCTCACTTATAAAAAGGAAGCTTTATG
>Ga0134126_10002257_pt1 | contig 24403 bp, 30 predicted proteins | sample KB31752_FD_96881 | JGI IMG/M metagenome (GOLD analysis project Ga0134126, IMG submission 96881) | Terrestrial soil microbial communities with excess Nitrogen fertilizer from Kellogg Biological Station, Michigan, USA - KB3-175-2 | ecosystem: Environmental > Terrestrial > Soil > Unclassified ... | reverse complement strand
TGCATCTCCATCCGCACCAGAGACGCACGCTTATGAGCGCGGAAGTTACGACAACGGCTGGATGGAAGTGGTATGCGGAATCTGCTGCAAGCCTTCATCTGAGCACGCCGTTCCTGCCGCCCCAGCCGCCCCGCAGGCAGCGCAACCAAAAGTCGTAGACGTTTGTGGCTGCACAGAGTTACCACACGCCATGAAATGTCAGTACTACGTGGGGCTGCATGAGCACCAGAGCGTCGCGCAATTGCCGCCTCTGGATGTAACCTCCGAAGACAAGGTTAAGGCGGCTAAGGGCTTAGAAGAATCCCCGCGAGTCATAAGGGCTCAATTGTTCTCCCGCGAACGTCAACTCTCTGCCTCCCTGTCCGAAGTGGCGAGACTGAAGGAAGAGAAAGCGCAAGCTGCGGAAATCCTGCAGCGTGCATCGTCCGAAGTAATGAAGTTTCAGTCATGCAAAGACAAACTGAAGAATGCCGAGACCAAACTTGCCACTCTGCAAGCGATTCTCGAAGCGTACAAAGAGACACGCGCAGCTATCGCGCTTGCGGAAGAGAGGGCCAAACAATGAGATGGACAGTATGGTATGGAGGATTTGGATTCGGTGTCTGGCGATCCGTGTATCCGCAGGGGCCGATCTGGAGTATCGCGGTCGGACCCGCAACTTTCGTGCTTAGGTTGAAAACCAAATGAACCCGCAACCGCACGGCGCTGGAACGGAGACAGAAGATGAATCAGGCAGAAGCAGTATGCAAATGTAGGTGGCCGGATTTCTGGAAACGCATTACTTGCGGTGTTTGCGGTAAGCCAAATCCACTACTCCACGCCGAGCCATCTGAGGCTGCGCCTGAAACGCAGCAAGCAGCAATGACGACACACGCAGAACTACCGCTCGTAATCCCTGATGACCTGAAAGATGACTATGACAAAGCTGAATCTGGAGAATGGTATGTCCAGCAATACGACGATGGTGTGTATTGGGAATCCTACACTTGCCTAGTAGATTTGATCGAGCGCATAGGACGCTTGGAGCAGCAACTAGCCAATGCGCGGAATGATGCGCTGGAGGGAACAGCAATGAACGGAGCAGAGCTAATTGCAGTAGAGAGGCAGCGTCAGATCGAACAGGAAGGCTGGACGCCCGAGCATGACGATTGCCATAGGAATGCAGAAATGGCTGACGCTGCGACGGCATATATCGAAGAATCGGCACTCATTACTACGCACGGCGCGGGACTAACTGGCCTCCCTAACGACTGGCCGGACGATTGGGATGGGAAGTGGTGGAAGCCGTCACCTGACCCGATCAGAAACCTTGTCAAAGCCGGTGCGCTCGTTGCGGCAGAAATTGACCGCATACAACGCCGCTCCCTGATCGACACACCCACAGCACGGGAGACGAAATGAACCCACTAGAGGAGTTGGTCAGCGCAGCGAAAAAAGATAACTACGATCAGGAGCGTGGTCGAATGAGTGACGAACTGAAGCCCTGCCCATTTTGCGGGTCGCCTGGAATTCTGGAGCGTTTTGGAGGGCCAGGTAGCACGCACCACATTGCCAAATGCTCAAAATGCCGATGTGACCTCCATTTTTATCCCACAAGGGAACAGGCCATAGAGATATGGAACCGTCGCGCCGACGAACTACTGAAAGGGAAACCGTGAAAAGTAAACAGAAGTTTGAGCGCATAGAAGCCGTTTATCGCACACGCAAGTCGGACCCAGGAATTCTTTTCGCGCTGTGGAGTCTAAGGCCGAACGAATTTAAGCTTCCTCTTGACGACAACTGCTATGTCCTCCTTCGTGGAAAGTTGATACTTCCCCGAAAGAAGCGCGGGGACAAATTTATCGTTCGGCACACGGTAACTTTGGAAACGGAGATTTAACCATGAAGATACTCGCATCACTATCTCTTGCCCTGCTGCTGGCAATGGGTGCGCAGGGGCAGAAACTTTCCGAAGTTACCTGGCAGATTAACGGGAGCTATTCATGTCCTGTCGGCAAGGTTTGCCGCACGCCTACACCCAAAGAAATCAATCAGCACGCATTCGACGGAAATATAGCTTTTGCAAGTTCCGCAGATATAAACTTTACATACTTCAGCGTGGGTCCGTGCCTATCAACTTGGACCTACGCTGCCAAGACAAATAGCTGCTCGATGAATTTTGTTTTCCAGATGCCGGATGACGATCAGATTTCGTGCAGTCCGATAGCGAAAAGCGATGATCCAACATGGTCTCAGAGCATGAAATGCAGCTACACCCCAAAGGCAAAGCCATGAAAACCATCTTGTCACTACGACCAAGTGCGCGACGCACCTAGTTTCTACTTTTGTTCGCCTTTAAGATGCATTGAGGGTTTCTGTGGAAAACGTAACGTGTAGCATCGTTTCCAGCAATCGAATCGACGGGCTTGGAGGTTCTATGGCTCGCCGTCGTTATCAGCGCGGCTCCCTTTTACCTGAGGGTGACCGCTGGATTGTCCGCTGGAGAGAAGATGTCATCCAACCAGACGGACAAGTGAAACGCATCCACAAGAAGGACTTTTTATCTCGTGCAGACTTTCCTACAAAGCGGCTGGCCCAGCGCGAACTGGATCACCGCCTTGAATCCATCAACCGAGTGGATTACCGTCCCACCTCCACAATCACCTTCGCTAAGTTTGCGGAGAAGTGGAAGGAAGACATCATGATCCACCATAAACCATCGTCCCGGTCGAGCGAGGAGAGCATTATCGATGTTCATCTTGTGCCGTTCTTTGGAGAGGATCAGGTTCGAAATATCAAGGCAGAGAAGATACAGCGATTCGTGAACGAGTCGGAGGGTGCCCCTAAATCGATCAAGAATCACATCTCCCTGCTGATGGTCATGTGGGATCAGGTGAAGGCATGGGAGTACGCCCAGCACAACCCGTTCCCTCGAAAGACAAACGGCAAACTGATGCTCATCATGCCTCGGGTCGTGAAGGGCAAAGGCTACAACTTCACGCTGGAAGAGACGCTGGCGATCATCGAGAAGGCTCAGGGGCGCTGGAAGGTGTTCTTCCGCATCCTTGCCGAGACGGGAATGCGGCCAGGCGAACTTGCCGGCCTGCGTACCTGTGATGTGAGCGGAAGGACTATCCGGATTGCTCAATCTGTGTGGCAGCAAACGGTGCAGACACCGAAGACGGAAAACGCAGTACGAACCTTTGCCATCAGTGCATCACTGGGGAAGGAAATAGAGGAGATGATCGATGCTGTGGATATCGAAGTATCTAGTGTTCGGGATATATATTCTGGGGATGTTTATGGGCTGGGTAATAGGCTACTCTTCACCACGGAAGAGCCACGCGATACAGCCGAGGATACCGCCAGAGTGAAAGAGCTTCGCTCTCAGGGGCTTTCCTACTCGCGCATCGCTTCTTTGACAGGAATACCCAAAACAACCTGCCAGCGGGCGATGTTGCGCAGCGCGAAGCGGGTAATGGGAGGCCAGCCACTCTCGATGGACAACTTCCGTCAGAGAGTGCTTAATCCTATCCTGGAAGACCTGGGCATCCTCGCCAAGATCAAAGCTCTAGGTGTCCGGGGCGGCAACTATGCCTTCCGCCACATGAACGCCACGGCGATGGACGGCCTGCACACACCACTGAAGACGCGCCAGAAGCGGCTCGGTCACGCACAGATCGAGACAACGCTGGGGCATTACACACACGCATTAGACGCTGACGACTTGGCAGCCGCCGATGCCTTGGGGGCGCTGCTATCGCCACGGATGGAGGAGGTCATTCAGTAATGGCACTCTTAGCTAAATCTCTAGAAGAAGTACGCTCGATGAGCACAGGGGGGAGAACGGCATACTGCACTTTTACGTCAGAAAGGAATGGAGGTAGTTCAATGAAGTTCGATCCATATTACGTCAGCCGTTGGGAATGGTCGGACGAGGGAAGTCTAGATAGGTGCTCCGTCGTCTCGGCTGAAGACTATGATCGCCTTCTAGACCTTTATCGGGATGCCAAAGAAGAGGCAGACTTTCATTCGGACAGGCTTGATTCTGGGCCTCAGATGGACCCAATCGACATATCCGGGGTTCAAATGACTAAGAAAGATGTTGATTCTATGTAGGATTTTTGGTTGCGGGGGTAGGATTTGAACCTACGACCTTTGGGTTATGAGCTTTACGAGTTTAACGATATCCCGTTGATTCGATTGCCTAAAGCTCATAACCATCCGTTTCAACAAAATTCCCGCAAACTCCATGTAATCTGGAACTTGCGGGATAATTATCGAATAATTAAGTGGACCCTAGTTGGACCTTGGACCCGATTCTGGACCTTAATCCTCCGCTCCTTTAGGCTTTTTCTTCGGCGGCCTTCCCCGGCGAATTAGGATGCCATCAGGAATAGCGATCCTGCCAGCCCTGAGCGTTCCGGTGACGCCTTGAGCCTCCATTACCCATCCCATGACCCTCGTGAGCCAGTGGCGCTTCTGGGCGCTGGTTTTGAGCGTTCTACCGCACGCCCTCATGTAGTGCAGCACGCCGTTCGTGGCCATCTTCGCGGCTTGCTGCTCGTCTTGATCGAGTGGCTTGCCTTTACGCTTCTTCTGGCGGTGTTCGAGCAGCTTAGTGTCGAGCGCTTCAAGGTACTTCTCTGCATCTTTATCATTTCCGGCAGTGAGTTGGGGAATCTCCTTGACGGCATTACGAATGTCACCGAGGGCGGCGTTGGCGATCCGGTCGAAGCGCGAGAGAGCTTCGGTGCCGATGGTGGTCAATCGCTTCATTACGGATTGCGGGATGGTCGAGGCAAGTTGAGCGAAGACTTCCCTTTTGCGATCAATGGTTCTCTGATGCCGGTCGGGGTATATCTTACGAAGGTAATCCGACATTTTCATTTCTTCGCCTTCAAGTAACTGCTGGACCTGATACAACTCCATCAATTCCCCGAATTCTCCGAGCATTTGTAACTGTCTGTGCTGCTGAATATGCGAAGTGTGTTGAAGTAGAGCATCTTGCTTCTTCCGGCTCAGTTGCAACCAACCAGGCGTGTCCGGCAATCCGGTCACGAATACTAAAGCTTCGTCTTGCGTCTTATCGTTTCTCATTATTTCTCCCATAGGGGAGTTAAGATGCCTCCATTGTGGCATGGGTAACATTGTTACGCAATAGTAATGTGGAAAACATATTACAGAATTACCAAATAACATTTGACACGTCCGCATAAAAGAGCACACAATTAACACATCTTTTCTTTTCGCCTTGAGGTAGTTTCTGGCATGAAGAGTCTTGTCGTGAGAATTAGCGAAAATCAGGCGAATAAATTGAACGATGTCGCCTCTCAGTTCCCTGGAATAACCGTAAGCGCATTAGTTCACAAGTCGATTGATCTATGGTTGGAAATTGAAGGGCCAGTGTACGAAGCGGCGCTCAAGGAAGCACGCAGCAAGATCGAAAGGCAGAAAATAAGACAGCCTGTCGCATCGTAAACAGGGCAGTTTATCTCCCCCTGAATCCGAATTTTTCCGGATTGTTCCCAGGGCAGATGTTGAGAAACGGGCATGGCGAAAATCCGTAACAACCAGCCAGCCTCATCGCGGGCACTTCCGGCAGGCTTGCCATCTCACCGGCGAGCCTCGCCATCTCTGCCAGATATGATTTTCGTCCCTTCACCACCGGAACCTGCACGGTATGCACCAGATCGGTAATGCAGTTGTCGGAACGCATCTGCGTCAGCCAATCGGCAGTCGCAATCCCCGCGTCCTCTCTCCACACCGAGGCCCAGGTCGAGCCAAAATCCTCGGTCGAAGTCTTTCTCTGGAAGCGGAATGTTCGGTTTCTTGGATGCCGCCAGCAGCGTGTCCATGCCGAATGCCGCCGCTTCTCCTTCGAGATTCCAATGGTTACCGCCGTCAGCAGGATAGGAATATCGAGAGCCGAGACTTCGCCCACCGTTCTCCAGCCAGAGCATTCCTGCATCTTCCGGTCATCGCTCCATCGATCCACAAGCGCCAATCGTCTCAGGCTGCCATCTCCAGTGCTGTAACAGGCGCTTTGCCACGTATGCCCATCAGGAAGGCTCACAGGCTCAATTGTCGTCCACGGATCGCTCCACGCGCTTCTCAGCGCGGCGGCAAGGATGCCAGAGAGCTTCGCATAATGCATGGCAACGGCATAGACATCGTGTCCAACCACATCCAGCCCCGGCGAAGCAGCAATCGAAAGGAATTCGTTCTCAGCAGAGCGTTCCGGGTCTTTCTCCGTTCGCAATCCTGCATCCAATGCCATGTAGAGCGCGCGGATCAGGGAGATGCGCGTAGAATAGGCTCCTGTCCAGGCAAAGCGCCTCGGGCAGGTTTCAAAGGTCACGAGTTTTTCCGACGATAGAATCACTTTCGTCTCGGCGCTGGCCCTAAGTATCGTCCATTCCCGCCAAGCAATTTATCCGGTTCCATGATCCCGGTAATCGCAGCCGGAGGCAGTTCAGGCGCAGGCGGAGTCAAATCCCTATGCGTCATCATAATCATGGACTCATTCTTGCCTGGCAAGTTCGCTTCCTGTCGAATGAATGGCGCATAGGCTTTATTCAGCAGATCGAATTTGGCCGTGTCGCCGCGCTGAATGGCATCCTTGATTCCTGCCTGCCAGTCCCGTACCATTTGCGCTCGCTGTTCTGGCCCGTAATTCGCAATCGTCTTTCCCTGTTGTCGCGCTGCCAATAAACCTTCCACACCGCCGTAGTCATACGCTTTTGGCAGTTGCCCCGGAACCGGGGTATACATCCCCGCCGCCTGTTGCTGTTGCTGCACCTTTGCTAGTTGCGCCACTACTGCTGGATTGCGGCTCAGATCGTAGGAGTGGACCGTCTCATGGTTCAGGTCACCTTGCGTGAATTGGTCGGGCTGATTGACGACAACCGTATTCGGGTCCGATGGACTGACTTTCGCTATGTCAACCCCGTTTGGCTGTCCTACCTGCATCTTCATGTGTTGCGCAGTCGGCTCCAGAAACGCAGGAACATCTTCAAGTGAATATTCTCGTCTCGGGGCGGGTCCGGTAGGCATTATCGACTCCCAGAGTTAGGATCGGACCATTCATCCGTAGGATTCCTGCGCGGTGCAAGCGTCGCAGTGGTTACAGCATAAGCCTGCAACGCCGGACTGAGCTTTACGTTCCTCTTTTGCGCTTCCTTCACGATGCGGGGAAGCTGTCCTCTCAGGTCAGGAGGAACCGATTCGATGTCTCTTGGAGTTGCCTTGGAGAGAAAATCGAGTACAGGCTTGCTCTCCATGATGTGAGCAATCGCGTGAACGGTTCCCAGGGTTCCCAGGCTTTCCGCTGCCATTCCCGGCAGGCTGGGGACTTCTCCGCTCCACACGGCACGCATCGACTCAAATAGCGGCCAAGTGGCGAACCATTTGCCGCGATGGACGACATGCTGTGCGGCCTCGTGGACGCCGCCCCGCTTTGCCGACTCAATGTCAGTCACGCCAATCTTCTTTGGCTTCTGTGGGGCCTCAATCGAACCGATGGACCTCTTTTCAGTGCGCGGAGCGGGAGATTTCTCCCTTGCCGTCCGCTGCAAGTCCTGTGCCAGTTCCGCCGTAGGAAGATCATACTTCCGCAGCAATGCCAAAGCGCGGTCTCCGGCCTTCCCTTCGAGCTTCGCCGCAGCCGTAGCGGGGTCTTTTGCTAGCAGAATTTGGGCTACAGGACTTCCAGAGCCGCTAGGTCCAGCCGGTTCATGAAACGTGTCCATGTACTCGCGGTAGAACTTTCGAGCCGTAATCAGGTCATCCCCGGCTCCGGCCTTCTTTGCCATTCGCTGCATTTGGTTTCCGATGGCATCGTGCAGTTCCTGAGTCGCCCGGTAAACATCGGAAGGAAGGTTTCCTTTTGCCAGTTCCGCGCCCGTCTCCGTGAAATACCCTTGCAGGTCGGCAAAGCTGACTGTCGGATTGGCTACGGCCCCATGCTGCTTCAGCACGTCATAGAGAGCGTGTCCTTTTGGAATCGCCGCGCCTTGATAGTTGATCGTGTCCGGTTCCGCCTCTGGATATTTCGCCAGAATGTCTTTGAAGATTTTCGGCGTCTCGCTGGTTCCTGCAATCTTCTTGAGCGCCTGGCGTGCATCGGCTCCCAGCGTTTCACCCGGCTCCGTCGCGTTGCCTACCTTCTCCCGCACCCCATCGAACATGCCGTTTGCCTTGGCACGCAAACGCTGATCGAGAGAACGCACGCGGTCGATAATCTGGCTGCCCTGCACTTGAATCTTGGCGGTGCGATCCTTCGCGCCCTGCGTGGCCGCTTCAATCTTCTTGTTGTCCTGAATCGTTTTGCCGATCTTCTTGGCGTAATCCGCTTGCGCCTCGGGATTCCCGATGTTGTCTTTTTGAGTCTGATCGATCAACTTCTTGACGCCTGTACGTGCGCCAGTGAGATGCTCTGCAGCTCCGCGCCCTACTTCTCCTGCTCCTTTCGCGCCTGCCTTTGCAGCGTCGGCAACCGGCCCGACCAGTTCTCCGGCAGCGCCAAGAGCGGCGGATTGCCCTAGCGTCGTAGCCAGCGTGCTGATAGGCCGCGTATTGGCGGATTCGTACAGCGAACGAATCGCATCTCCTGGATGGAGAAGCATATTACCCATGCCCTGCACGAAGTCGATAGGATGGTAGAAAACCTGATTCGGGCCAGCCAATACATCATGGCCTTCCGTCTCCAGCATTTGAAGCGGAGTGTCCGTGCGGGGATTCGGTTCCCATGCAGTCGTCGCCCGCTCGATTGGCGTCAATGGCCGAATCGTGGCGTTCGGGGTTGCGCGGGGAGCAGGCGCGGCGGCTTTCACCCCAATTCCTTTGCGCTTAAAGTAGGAGATGGCCGCAGCCTTGTCCGTCCCATCAGGAAACTGATAGGTCTTGCCGTCCGGCCCTTGTACTTCGACCGGCATTACTTCATATCCTCGGGAGAGACAACAATGACCGTAGATTTCGAGGAATGGGATTTCGGGGCTGGGCCTTTCTTCTGCCCACCTACGACCGGAGGAACAGGCTTTGCCGAATCCGCTTCCGCACGGTCAGACGCAGCGCGTGCCTTCATGTAATCGACGTAGAGTTGCCGCATCTGCGGAGGAAGCTCCCCGGACTGCGCTTGCTGCCACATCCGATCCACCCGAAGTCCCAGGCCGCCAATCTTTTGCGCAAACTGAATCTCGGCCTGCGTCTTCCGCCCGCCCTTCGCCAGAATGCCGGTGTAATCGGTCACAAGCGCAGTATCGAATGCGCTCTTGTTACCCGGCTGCTTCAGTTGCAAGGTGTACATATTGACCAAGGCTTCGTCGTCGCGTGCCTGCTTATCGAGCGCACGGTAGGTATTCAGATCGGCGCGGTAGCCAGCCATCTGCTCTTGAAACTGCTCCGACTGCCCCATCCTTCCCGCAATGGCGGCGAGGGAGCGCATTTGTCGGTCGTCCGCTTCGCGCTGCTTCTTTTCCTGCTCTGCCTGCTTCGCCTGGAGTCCAGACTGAATCACTTGCCACGTCTGCTTTACTTCCGGAGGCGTGGAAGGATCGTCCATCTGATTGGCAAAGAATGTGCCCGATGGAGTCTGAATCCCATAGGGAATCCCGCCAGCTTCGAGAGGCTTTGCCGCCGGTGTAGTTACCGATGATCCAGTAGGAGCAATTTGCCAGTCTGCCGGCTGCGTTCCAACCTGAAATGCCTGCCGCTGCTTTCCATCCGGACTGACGTAATTGCGATAGGGAGCCGCAGGTTCCTTCACTCCAATGATCGGAGCTGCGATCTTCTGTTGGTCGGGAGGAAGGGACTGATACCACGCGAACAGCTTCTTTTTCCCCTCCGCCTGAGCGTTCTGCTGATTCTGAGTATTCTGCTGATTGAATTCCAACGCCTGTTGATCCGGCGTCTTCCCTCGTGCCGCAATCGGCGCGATACGCGCCTGCTCTGCCTGTTGCTGGGAAACGACCGGCTGCGTCGGCCTTCCTATCAGCTTGCGCGTCATATTCTCGACGTGCTGCTTCAGTACGCCGGGGTCCTGATGATAGACGGCCTGAATTGCCGCCAGTTTGTCGGCAGGCGTCTCAGCGTCTTCCTGTAGGGTTTTCAGCGTGACTTTGCGCTGCTCGTCCTCAAGCGCGTTCTTGCGATCACGGGCTGTCTCGTAGCCTTCGATGAACGGATTGGATGCTGTAGCCATCCTAGAAACCCAGCCCCGGAATGCCAGTTCCTCCCGAATTGGCCCACGATGATAGGCCAGTGGTATCGACAGGGGGCGCACCGTAATCAATACCGCCCGTAATGCTCGATCCACCCGTACTCAGCCCCGGAATTCCACCACCCATCCCGCCCAAACCGCCTCCGAGGGCATCTTCCCCCAGCGCGACCGCGCCGGTGATGCCTTGGCCGAGAATGGAATTTTTCTCATTCTGCAATTTTTGCTGCGCTTCCTGATTCTGCACCTCGTTTGCATTCAGCCCAAGACCAAGCGTAGAAGTTCCCAGCGAGGCATCCCCGGCGGCGGCCTGTCCGGTCAATCGCGAAATCATGTTGTCGATGTTGCCGCGAGTCTTGTCGTCTATGGTCGAGGCTTCCGAATTGTTTCCGCCCGAGCGGTTTCCGAATTGCGCCAGAGTCTTTTTCTGCTGCTGTCCCTGTCCGGTAATGTCACTAATCTGCGGAGCCAGTAACTTTGCCGTCTCTGCCGGGTTCCCGGCCAGCAGCGTATTGTTGAAGTCGGATGCGTTCGTAATGTCGCCTTCGCCTACCGCTGTGCCAAAGCCTTCGATGTTTCCGGCATTGTTGATGTTGTTGTCCAGCGTCGAGCTATTGCCGGTGAAAATCCCGTTCAGAAAGCTACCCATTTAGGAATCCGTCCTTCCGTACTTGAGTGCGTCCAACTTCTCAATCGTCGCAAGTGCGGTCACGTTGCCGCGATGGATCAGGTAGCCGAGCCGATGCGCCTCATTCAGAAGCTCAGTCACCTGTGGCAGCGTGTACAGGTTGTCCGGCTCACGAACAGAGGAATTGCGCTGGCTTTCCATGCAAATATCTTACCCTTAATCTACCTCAATATGCAGTAAAATAGAGGGGTCAGGCGCTGCAAACGCCGGACAAATCCTATCCGCTGACTGGAGCGAATATGACCCCGAAATCATCCTACCCCAAAGGCTACGACGGATGCCCTTATTGCAGCAGGTTAAAGTCCAGACGTTCGAAGCAGTGTCAAGCATGTCGCGCTAATGCTCAACAACAAATGGCATCGGCCCCTTTTAGGGTTTGCTCGCGCTGTAAAGGCGAGCCGCAACCTATTTCAAACTTCCCTAGGCGGTCAAATCGGAGGGGAGGTTATAGCTCGGAATGCTCTAAGTGCTGCACGGAAAGATCTAGGCGATGGCACGCAGACAATCGTGAAAGGCATATTGCCTATTGCAAAAAGTGGACCGAAGAGAATCGGAACAGTCAGATAGAGATAAGACGGAAGTGGAGATACCGACGATTCGGCGTTACTACTACGTGGTACGAAGAAACCTTGGCGGAGCAGGGAAGGAAGTGCGCCATTTGCGGGAGCGCTGATCCCGTGAATCCTAACGGGAAGTTTGCCATCGATCATGATCACCAATGCTGCCCCGATAAATCCGCGTGCGATAAGTGCAGGCGCGGCCTGCTGTGCTCCAGGTGCAATCTCAAGCTAGGTATCATCGAAGACAACGAGTGGATGTCTAAAGCCAACCGTTACTTGTCCCGCTACACTGCAACTCCTGATGCGTTCACCCATGCCGTTCCGTTCCACCAAATCGGTATTCCCAGAGTAGTATCGAAGTCCATAAATCCTACCGCAATTCCGGTCGGTCTCCCGCTGGTGGTGCTCGATGATGGTATAACGTCAGCCGCAGTTGGCTGAGATAGATGCGGCACCCCAGTAGTGTCTATCTCGTTTATCCACTGATGAGACGTTGGGCCCGCTGATTCAACCCCTCCCAAGGTGGATGCGGTTGGAGCGGGAATCTGCGATGCGGCAACGACACCCGAAATATCTGAAAAAGACGGCTGAGAAGTTGTAAACGAACCGGTGGACGCGCTGTAAGAATCCAACCATCTATGAGCGACGGAGGTCTGAGAAACTGGAACTGTCGGGAACGTATCTGCCCACCAATTCGTACTATCGCATGACACCATCGCGCTATATCCAGATGGAAGAGTCAGGGAGGCCGCACCTGGATTGCCCGGAAAAGAGATTGTTCCAGTTGAGGGTGTGAGGGTCGCAATCCCCGCTCCAAAGTTCGTGATAAATAAGTAGAAAGGCGCGGCTGCTGTGGTCAGAGAAACCGCCACCGGGGAAGCATCGTTCAGAATCAGCAGGATGCCGTTGTCGCCCTGAGCCGTCGCGTAGCCTGTCGAGCCGGTTTGATCGTTGATGAGTCCTTGTCCAAGGAACCCTGTCGAGGGAGGAATCGGGGATGAGCCGCCGCCCTCTATTATGGTGGTGGTGGAACCGCCCTTGATCGAGGAAATCTGCTGCTGCTGAAGTTGGAACGCCTGAGTGTGGTTTCCGAGCTTTTCGTAGAGCAGTTGCAGGTGTCTCCGCGTCTCCCACGGAACCGATTCGGAAATTACCGGGCCGGAATACTTGATCGCAGGCGTGCTCATGTCGTCGCCTCTGGAATCCCTGAAACCTTCTGAAACGGTCGAAGCGTCTGGTATCCCGCTGTTGTGCCCCACGGCTTGATCGCCACTTCAATATCAGCAGAGAACACGGTAAAGGGTTTCCCTCCAGCGTCTGCCGTCCATTCCAGCATTCTGAATTTCATGCTCTTGCCGCTCACGTTCGATGGAACCCAGGTAAAGAACTTTGCCGGAACCCCACCGCTCGATGGAATGGTCAGGGTTGCCGTCGCCCCTTGGTCGGTAATCAGCTTCAGCGTCACAATTGAGGTCGATTGGTAGGCAAATCGTAGCCAGGGAATATGCAGCCATCCGTCGAGGCCGTAACTCAGCATTCCCGTCCGCCATGCCGCAATCGGTTCCGGTATCTCAGTCCAGTCAGGCTGCCACTCCTTCAACCAATCCCCGGAGCCAAGCGGGAAACTCAGCACCAATCCCAAGTCCTGCACATCCGCTCCGCTGGCATTCGTGAAGTCGATCAGGTAATCGTCCTCACCTGATACTGGTCCAATCGACGCGGGAGATGCCCCAGTAACCTGATTCTGGAATCGGTTCGCCCAATAGGAAACCGCAATCACCCCCGCCGCCACCGCCCGGAGAAATACCCCGCCAATCCGCTTCAGAGTTCTCTGCGAGCCTCCGTTCTGACTTGCCGTCACGCAGATGGCCGTCCCTGTCTCCGTTCCTGTCGAATCGAGCGCCCGTACCGTTCCATCTGTGCAACCAACAAGGATCTGATTCACCTGCCCGATTGCCCAGGAATGGAAATTCACCGGCGGAGTATAAGCATCGACCGTCCATCCTTTCGCCTCAATGTCATAGCACAGCGTTCTCGGGTTCCCGTTCACGTCCTGATAGTTGTAAAAAATGTATCCCGGAACCAAAGCGATGGTCTGGGCCTTCACGTTGGTATCGTCGGGCGGGTAGACGGTTTGGCCGGCAATTGTCACCGGAGACGGCGCTTGGCCGCCTTGCGGAAACAGATTGCGAATCGACTCAGAGATGATCTTCTCCGGCCCACCGCCCTGTGACAGACAAATCGAGTCCTTCGCTCTCCAGCCGATCAGTGAGCCAAGCGCGCCGATGGCATAGCGCATATACAGCCCTCGGGTCGCCGCCGCCTGTACAAGCGTCCACTGCTGGCCTTGCGTGCCTGTCACCGTCGCTACAGCATCGGAGAAGTTGGGATAGATCAGCCAGAACCGCTCTGTTGAAAAGACGGTGGAAAGTTCCGAGGTCACCGTGCCGTTCTGCAATGTCTCGCTCGCGCTGGTTACATACTGCCGGTTGGTATCCGGTGCCGAATCGAAGTTGTTGCCCATCGACCAAACCAGATCGCCCGGATTCAGCGGGTCAAGGCCAAAGTAGAAGCTCCCCGCATTGTCCGGCGTCGGCCCCCAGATCACCGGGCTTGGCTGCGCGGCCAGCGTCGGAGTCGAAATCTCCCATGCCAGATTCGCTCCCGTTGGAGGGTAGCTGATGGTCAGAAATCCCGTTATCGGATCAATGGCTGTCGTCCATACCTTCATCGCCGTGGTCGAAGTGGGACGGTTGTACAGTTCATACGCAATCTGCGAACCAGTCCCGTTGTCGATCAGGATGATCGTTCCGCCCAGCCAGCGCTTGTTGAATACATCCCCGGAATCCCATGTGCAAGCTCCATTCGCCGCCACGGTCAGAGTCCCTTTGCGGGGAAGATCAATCGAAGGGAAAGGCTCGTAGTTGGCAAAGCTCAATTGCGGGTTGGCCGCCACCTGCAAATCGGTCAGGGTGTCTGTGAACGAGGGTGACGAATTGGGCACTCTGCCAACGAACGTGAAGTTTGACAGGCCGGGAGTCTGGCGGTAGAAGTTGATACTTTTTACCTGCGGATCGGTCGAAGAGGTTGCCACAGCCGTCGCGGAAAGAGTCGTGTAGTAGATGGTCGCGGAAAAGCTGTTGACGAAGGAGCGGTCTGTCCCGCCAACCTCGGCAGTCGTAATCTGAAACCCAATCCCAAACGTCGTATCGTTCACGATGGCAGGCGTCAGCACCGTACCCCATGGATCAGAGTTTCCTCCCTGTACCGCCGTTGTCGAAGATTGCGTATTCTGGATGCCCGGAGCCTTTACCTGCCCGATGATGTTTCCCTGATAGAACAAGGCCACGCCAGAAATGATGCCGGTTCCTGCCTGCTGGCCTAGCCAGTTCATTGCTGCCTGCACGCCGTCAATCGTCACTCCAGACGGGATGCTGAATCCAAAGTTTCTGGCGATAATGTAGTCCGTCACTGTACCCGGCGCGACACTGCCATCTGTCCGAATCTGGTTTCCGTTGCCCTGATACTGCGCGGCATTCACGGTGATATTGGAATTGATGACCCCGCCGGAGGCCGCCTGAAGCGTTCCCACCACGGAAGTCTGAGGCACGGTTGCCGGAGCCGATTCCGGAGAAGGATTCGACTCTGCCCCTTCATCCGACCAATACGTGTATCGATAGGTAACCCAGTTCGGCCCTCCACCGCCCGAGACCGTGACGCCGGGAGCAGCTTGCGGCTCCATGATGCCTGTCTTGTAGCAGGTGCCATCCGAGCGAACCTTCACCATCCCGGTCACAGGGCCGGTATACCCGGAGTAGGCCGGAATCGTCACGGCAAGCGAAGAATCCGCGATGTAGCACCAAGGCTGAGGGCTGTCGGGAGGATCGTAGGGGAGAAAACTCAGCGGACTGCCGGAGAACCCGGAAGCGATAGACGAGGCGTTGACGTACATGATGCCCGCCGCGCCAATCACAAGCACCCAGCCCGGAGAACCCATGTAGGGATCGTTCATGCGGGTCAGAGAAGTCGCCCCGGCGGGAAGTGCGGAGCCGATCAGGTTCGCGCCCAGCGGAGGGCGAGCGGTGATGCGTCCGCCCAGCAATCTTCGGCAATTCTGCAGAAATGGGTAGGAACCCGGCTTCAGCTCATCGGGAGCATCGACCGTGTTCATCCCACCTTGCAGGGCGAAGCTGGAACGAGGGCTTTCCGGCACTCATCACCCCACCAGCACGCCGTAGCCGTAAGCGTACTGCGTACCGGAACCGGCGTCCGTATCTAGCACCATATTTTCAGGGAGAAGTCCGGGACCGGCCAATCCAGCGGGAAAGGTAATGGCCGAACCAGGAGAAAGAACCGCCATGATTGCCGATGGATTGGCGGAAGCCGTGTTGCCTCTGGGAAGCAGGTAGAGGTTGCCTCCATTGGCTGCGGCTGCCTGAATCGTGAACTGCTGGCACGCCGTGCCGGGTACGGGAATGGCCTGCCAGTTGGTTCCCTGCTGCCCTCCCAGCGGCCCACAATTCTGCGACAGCGCAGCGGGTGATCCTGCCGCCGCGATAGCAATCTTTCCCAGCGGAACCAAATTGGCGAAGCGAATCTGAGCCATGTTCTATCCCTTTCCGGCGAATCTAGGCTGTTGCACGTCCTGCTTGGACTTTGGAGGTCGAATCGTGGTCGAGAGAATGCCTTCCTCTCGCAACCTGGCATTCTGCCGTATCGCCAGTTTAATGAATTCCTCGTGTAAAGTCATCGATTCTTTGAACTCCGCGCCGCCCATCTTGAACAGCGCCAAATGTTGCGCCTCGGAAAGAATTCCATCCATCACATCGCGAGGCACCTGAATCTCTGCCCCATCATTTTCCGGGATCGGTGCATTTCCCACCACCATCAGCAATAAAGACAGGCTGTCGGTCGGGACCGGACTCACCGCATATAAATCAATTCCGCCCACCACAATCTCCTGAAACGCATCGGCGCGGGATTGCCACTCGTAATTGGTTTGATCCGCCCCTGAAACCGACTGCGTATCTACTGCGACGCCGTTCATGAATGCCTGCAACAGCCATGGCATGAAGGCCATCAACCTCAGTCCTTCCGTGTACCTCTGGCGGCAGTAAGCGGCTCTCTCTACGTCCTTGCCTTCCTGCTCTTTTGACAGGATGTCGGCCATCGCTCCGAACTTCAGCACCCACATCCAGTCATCCGGCATCAGCAGCGGCGAAGCGGTTGGCGGGTCAAAGTCGTCTCCGCCTTCAATGCAAAGCGCCTGAATCGAAGATGGTACGTTCACCAGAGTATCGAGCGTCAACGTCTGCGGCGGGGAGCCAATCACATCCCATCGGAGCGGGTTGCCGTAGGTCTGTCCGTAGTTGGCCGTGAAGTACTGGAACGTCCTTGAGTCCCCACGCTGAATCGTGACTGGAGAACCTTGCCCCGCAGCCGGAACCCAGCGCACCCGGCGCACAGCAAGAATCAAATCCTCCAATGCTGCCGTCGAAGTGTTTGGCGTAATCGGAAGGGTGAACTCGGCCAGATTGCAGGCTGCTACCTGAAGAATCTCATTTCTACGGCGCGAACAGGCTTGCGCAAGATCGTCGATCGAGAATTGATCCGTTCCGCTCCACGTCGATCCGGTAGAAGGCTCGATCAGGTGATATTCGATCAGGGTGTAAACGTCGGTATCGGTCAGGGTTTGTTGGCGCGGTGAACCTGAGCCATTGGCCGCGTACCAATTGTCGGAAGTCTGCTCGAAAGTAAACGTGTAGGGGGTAGCCCAATAGGCCGTCAGGCAGTTCCAAAATCTCAACGATTCCAGAATATAAAGGCCAATCTCCGCATCCTCGAAGAACACCATGTTCTCATCGCCAAGACGCAAAGCTACTTCAGACTTTGCCTGCCCAAACGTGAGCCAATCGAATGCAGCCATCAGGCTCTCTTTCGCGCCGTCTTCTTCTTGGCCGCAGGTGCGTGACGCACTTCGGAACCGCGCCTGCCTTTCTTCTTCCCGATCTTCGCCAGATGAGGACGAAGGAGCGATACCGCGTGCTCAGGAGAGGAAGCTATCATCTTCCGATGGTTCCCCGGCTTGCCCTCCGCGCCCGGCGTGTAGGAGTCAATCGTGAATCCGTTTTCTGCTGGTTCAATGCGAACCGATCCTTCGCCTCCGCACATTACGCCCTCTTCCTGGCGACATGCCTCTTCGCCGCTTTCTTGCCCTTCGCCTTGCGGCGTCCGGGCTTCTTCCCGATCTTGTGCGCCTGCGCATTCAACGCGAATTGCCCTTTGCCGCGAATATGCTTGTTCGGGGATTTCGCGTCAACCTCTGCCTGCTCGTGCAGGCTTCGGCCATGCTCCTCGGCTCGTTTCGTCTCGCTGCCGGGATGCTTAATTACGTCGCCCTGCGGCTTACCGAACAGCGTTCCCTTCTTATGCCCCTTCGCCATACATCCTCCTGCAGTTTAAAAATCGGGGGCCGGGAGGCCCCCATTCTGCCTAGTTCCCGCATTTGCGTGCGAGCTTGCTACTGAACTCCGTTCACCGATTTGCTCAAATTCAGCACAAATCCAGCCATCGAATGAAAATGCGGTGCGCTCCTCACCAGTAGCGTCAGGTTGGCCTCGCCGTCATAGGCATAGCTCACATCCGCGCCGAATTCCTTCACCTCGCCCACGCTACCATAAGCCTTGAAGCCCTTCGATTGAAGTAATGCTTCCAGCTTGGCGAAGCGTTCGGGCAGGTAATCGGTAAAGGTAAGTGTTTGGGGTGCGTCAGCCATAGATTCCTTTCAATGCAGTCCACATACCGGATGGGTTCGTACATTTGTCAACTGCGGAGCCGTCTGGCGGCAGTTCACCTTGACCTGCACATTCGCACAGCCGGTCAGCGCTAAACAGGCCAGCAGCAGCCAGCGCATTACGCAGCCGGGGTCGCAGGTTGGAAGGCACTCAACAGTGCGCCAAACTCACGGATCACCAGCGTCACCAGCGACACAGTTTTCTGATTGGTAATATGGCCGGCGGTCAGCAAGCCGTTCATGTCGTTTTCCATCGCTTGAATCTTCGTGGCTACGGTCGGGGCTGTGCCGATGTCGTAAATCAGCCCTCCCACTACCACCAGATCGCTCTGCACTTCCCGGATGACAGCGGCAACGACAGCAGCCGCAGGTGCGCCAGCTTCGGCGGTAATGATGGTCTCAAGGATAGGGCCGACGTAATCGATCACAGTGTCGGCAACCTGGCTGATAGTTGGAGCATCCTTGAACACCTTCGCTAATTCCTTCTCGGCCCATGCTGCAAAAGATTTCATTTCTTTAATTAAACCGCTGAAAATGCTCATGATTCTTTCTCCTATTTAGTTTCAACCGTCTGAGTCACGGTTGCGGTAACAGTCTGCGCATCGCTGGGCAGAGGTGATTGCTTCAGGATGAGAGCTACGGCCAGCGCCGAGGAGAGGGCCACTAATTCAGCCAGCTTCAATAGGCCGGGTCCGCTGAAGTTGAATGTCGATGGAGACACGACGGTAGCGAGGACCGCGTTCGCGCCAGACGATATTCCTGCCGCTGCAATTGAGTGAATCCAGGTCTTAGTCGTAGTCGTCATAAATCCTCGCAGTTGTTACGAAGTCTCGAAATGATCCTTGCCCTGCTTGCCGCTTCCGCTCTCCACAATGCAATTACATTATCCTTCTGTTCGATCTGCGTTTTGTAGTACCGCCGTTCCAGTTCGGAAACCAAAACTGCGAGGACGAATAGGCTCCATCCCAGCGCTGCCAGAATGACTATCATCCTTCCCTCAGCAGTCCGGCGTCGTACTCGGCCCGTACAGGAACCTCGGAAGCCCACTCGGAATCGAGCGCCTGATTCGCAGCCCCAGTCCAGTCTCCCGTCAGAATACACGCAATCATTTGCTTAAATCCACGGAATTTTGTTGGTCCGAGATTAAATCCCATATCTAATAATGCCACTTGCCGGGGCTGGGAATACCCCCAGAACAGCGGGAAGGCCGGTACGAGCCATTCGAGCACGTCGATGATGCTCTGCTGAAGCAGGAACCGGGATTGCGCCTCAGTCAACTCGTCCAATCCGCTCAAAAGTCGCTGGTAATTCGCGCCGCATTGCGCGCAGAGAGCCGGAGCGTCCTTCCGCCTCAGATTGAAACCAACCCCGATAGTCGGGTTGCCAAAGATGTCCGGATAGACCGTGAATCGCTCACCCTCGTGCCCGATCAGCACCGGCGTGGCGGCTGTCAGTAATCCAGGTTCGAGGATGGCAGGAGTCATATGCAGTACGCCTTATCCGGGCAGACAAAGGCTGCTGGTGCATGGGCTGGATCGGTTGGTTCATGGGCGAGAAGGTCGGCGCAACTCAGGAAGTCCTCAGCGGCTTCCTCTTCCGTCTTTCCCGTTCCAAAAATGTCCGATCCTTCCATCTCCACCCAGACATAGCCGTGATCGTGGCGAACGGTCAGCTTGTGATGCGAAGCGGCGGCATAGGCTTCGGCTGCATCCATCGCGGTTGGTTTCTTAGCGGGGGAAATCAACATTCCGATTGAAAGAACAAAAATCAATGCCAAGTGCATGACGCACCTCACTTATGGATATGAAAAAACGCTTCTAGTCCTCCCCAGAGCGCCCCCAGCAGGGCTAGGCCGCCCTTTTGCTTGTCGCGACTGGATTCCAGAGAATCGATCCTGCTTGCCATATCGGGCAGGCATTCAGTGTTCGAGGCAATCTTCGTGAGCAGTTCGCCTTGCTTGCGCTGCTGCTCCTCTATCGCTCTCATGCGCTCTTGGTTCTGCTCATGAAGCATTCTCTGAAGTTGTAGATTCTGCTCGTCCATCTAGTCCTCCAGGGGCAATTTCGGTATACTGGTTCCCGTTATGACAGCAAAACAAAAACTCGGCTGGATCGCATGGTCTCTTCTCGCCGTCGCCCTATTCGTACTTCTGTGCTACTTCCCCGGCGCGGCCAATTGACTCTATGAACGACAATCAAAGAACCCTTCTGATTGCCTTCGCCATCGTCGTGCTTGTGCTGGCCGTCCTGTGGTACTTGGTGGGACCAACTGTCAGCGATATTTATAGCCACTATCTCTAAGACCGTCTCCGCTCAGTTCAAAATTGAATAGTTGTAAGTCGAAGTGTCTGAAGCTCCGCAGAGCACCGTAAATCCTGTTCCGCTGGTCACTGTCTTCATGGCCGGAGCTGTGCTGATCGTTCCTCCTGCCGTGTTGAGCGAAATAATCACGTCGGAGGTCACAAGCTCGTTTGTGTTTGAAATGGTGATTGTTCCACCAGCGGTGCAGACGAAGGTTCCCTTGCGGGCAGAAGCCACGTTGACCTTGGTAAAGGTTGCGTTACCGGAGCCGTCGATAGTGGCCTGCCCAGTCGTGCCGACTGCAATGCCGTTGGCTGGGCCGACCGCTGGAGTTGTCTCGCCAAACTCTGTGCTGATGTTGGCGAACATTTGGGCGTTGAAAGCGGACGCTCCGAAGAATTCCCACCCATAGGCGTTGCTTGTCGAACCGTTGGCCTGATAGACGAAAAACTTCCCTATGTCGTTATTTGTAGCTAATCCTTCCCCGAATCTCTCGTATATAAGAGAAGTGCTCCCAGCAGTGGCGTTTGGAGCAATCTCAAATAATAACGGAACATGCACATTTGCCGTGGTGTTCGTGAAATTGAATTGTGTTGCTTGACTAACTCCGTTCAAAGTCCCTGCATCAGTAGTGGCCGCAATCATGTTCGTAGCGTCTATCGAGTTTGGCCAAATGGTGTTGTTGTTGCTGCCAGCATCAATTCCGATACCAGCCCCTCCCGTCGAAAAGCCGCTCAGGTTGTTTCCGGTGATCGTGTTATAAGTGCTGTTGCCGGTGACCCATAAGATGTTTCCTGCGTTTGTAGACTTAGCGACTACCGCGTTCCCGGTGAACGTAGAATGAGTCACGCCGGTAATTTCGATTGGGGTGCTAGTGGCAGTCGTCGTGCCGAAATTTGTGATGGTGTTATTGGCAAATACAAGGCCGCTGGAGTTGGCTGCATAGATCGCATGGGTGGCTCCAAAGCCGTCGTGCTGGTTAATGTTTACTCCGGCTACTTTGACGCCATAGCTTGATTCAATATCGATCAGCGGAGACACTGAAACCGAAGCGTTGCAATGTCCGCCGTTGATTTCTACATACCCATCGGTGGCCAGAGAAAGGTTTGAAATCTTGTAACAGGAAATGCCTATTCCATCATGCGTGCTGCCATAAAAGTGAATGTCGTTGGTGGCAAATGAACCGCCCGATCCTGTGTAATTGACGACCTGGCCATAGCTGCATCCAGCGGTGTTGAAGTCCCACGTTGTGTTATCGTTGACTGCCGTGCCGGTAAGTATCTGCCCGTAGCCGACAGCTGTCCCGGTCAGGTTCGCGCAGGACACGGCGCTGTGGCTCAGGATGATCGAGTTCTCAGCGTTTCCATCTGCCGAGTCGTCGTAAAAGCCGTAATAGGTTCCACTGCTGGCAAATCCGACTGACCAAGAGGCTTGGTTATAACTCCAGTACCCGATCCCATCTCCAGGGGAAGCATGGCGATAGTAGTCGTAGATACTGTTTTCGGAAACCGTATCGGTAACAATCATGCCGGCGGTGAAACTCGCATAGATTCCCGCTGCGGTTCCTGTTCCAATCAGGCTGCGGATGATGGTCAGATGCGCCAATGTCACCCCAGTCACGGGAGAACCGCTAGTTCCGACCGCAGACAGAATGTTCGCCGTCGCGCTGGTGGAAACCAGATTGCAATGGCCACTGTAGGTCTGATTTGAGGTTCCGGACAATCCGCTGTAAGAAGTAAAATTCAACGGTCCTACGACGTGGTAAAAAAGCCCAGCCTGGCAAGTCGCCACTCCCGGCAAAGCTCCCGCAGCCGTAACCGCGCTCTGAAACTTCGCTGTATCGTCCGGCCCTGCTTCCGCCGCCGCGGCACTCAGGTATGCTATAGCTCCATAAAACTCCACAGGAATCTTGCTGATGTTGATGGCTTGTACCGTTGTGCCCGTTGTCGTATAGGAAGGAATCTGGCCAATAGTGCCAGAGGGCAGTCCGCCTCCTCCGCCGCCGCTCAGTTGCGCCCATGTTCCGTTCTGGCAAGTGTAAAGAGTCCCCGCCACAACTACTTGCTGATCGGGAAGATTGACGTTGCACGCCCCGGAAGGAGCGCCAGCAACCGAGATGATCGAAGGATTCGACACCTGCGCAGCCAAAGGCAAAGACAGAAGCGCCAAAAATGTTAAGATTGCTGCTTTCTTCATCATTCTCTCCTTACAAAGCCGTGTAACTTCTCGGTGCGCTTTCGTCGCCAATTCCCAGCGCGACCGTGGCCGAGATGATCGTCCAGCCGCCCGTTACTGCCGAACCTGAAGTCGGCAGCATGTCGGGCTGAAACTGCCATCCCCATGCCTTTCCTGTGGCGTTGTTGTAGCCTTGCGTGTTGCTGTAATTGCCCAGCAGCGTGGTATTCGTGCCGTCGATCCAGATGTATTTGTAGAGCGCGCAACCATTCCCTCCAGGGCAGCTTCCCGTCAGATCGTGATCGACCCGGTTCACAACTTCATGCGTGGTTCCGCTGGTCCATGTGCTGCATGAGGCAGTGGTTTGCGTCCATCCGCCAGCGTTGCCGGAATCCACTTCGATCTTGCCGCTCGATCCCTGGCACTGGGTTCCATTCTGGCGGTCCGTGTTGCCGTGGGTCGGGTCAAACTGCGGCGAATCGAACTCCTGATTCTCCAGACCGGAACCAATCACCATAAACTTGATGTCCTTCACTTGTTCCGTGCAGGTGTCGCAGGTCGGCGCGCCGGGATCAACGCCCCCGCCAAATTGCCACTTGAACAGCGCCTGTACGCTCGAAGATGTATGAGCAGGAGCGGTTATAGTTGCCGTGTTGGTCGCGCCAAACGTCCAGACAAGGTTCGATGGATTGACAGTTCCTACCCCGCCATCGGCTTCGCAGGTCCATGGTGACCATGTTCCACCTAGAGCTGTTCCACAGGCCGCCCCTGAGCTGTCCGACTGCAAACTGGTCTGGTAGGCTCCTGCGGTCGCGCAGATGGCAACTATAACTTCGCCTGTCGTCACCGCGAACGGCCCCGAATACATCGGAGATGCAATTGTGACCAGTCCACCGTCTGTGCGGTAGAAGATCGATTGACCCGAAAGGCAGTTGGAAATGATGAGCGACGAACCTATCTGAGAAAACAATGGTGTTCCGGGCGGAGTATAGGAACCTCCTCCCGAAGTCACACTTAATGGCGTCTGCCTCTGTGCGCATGAGGTCACACTAAGCAGTAGCCAGAATAGAGAAACCCACTTCATTGCGCACTCACATTCATGGTGATCGCTCCAGGAGTTACGCTGGTTCCTCCGGGCGGATTACATACTCTCCAATGAAGGGTGTTCGCCGTCATATATTTGTCGATTATCAGAAGAGGTGTAGCCGTCGGGTCCCAGCCAGTTACGCCGCTATCGTCCGTCACGTTCTGGAAGGTCACCGTGGAAGTCGTTGCTAATCCCGTCATGGTGGTGGACGTGTAGGACGTGCAAGCCCCTGAAGCTATCGATCCTGTCGGCATCGCAATCTGAAGGTTCGCTATATTCGCCACGCAGCCCGTACAGCTTCCATTGACAGTCAGGTTGTGAAGTGTCAGGTTTCCGTCCGCAGTCGGAGAAGCGGACTGATCGGACGACAACGCAAAATTGCCTGCCGAGGGCATATAGATCGTTCCCGAGAAAGACCCGTGATTCAAGCGAATCGGGCCGCTGAAATCGATCGATCCAAATACCGTGTTGTCCCATATCTTTTCTTGAGAACCTACGCCTGAATAGATCTGGATCGGACTCAGGGCCGCATTGCTGCATCCGATGGGGGCCGCTTTGCAATTCGGATTGCTGATGATTGCAGAATCCGGCGCAGGACCATAGTT
>Ga0134126_10002256_pt1 | contig 24408 bp, 23 predicted proteins | sample KB31752_FD_96881 | JGI IMG/M metagenome (GOLD analysis project Ga0134126, IMG submission 96881) | Terrestrial soil microbial communities with excess Nitrogen fertilizer from Kellogg Biological Station, Michigan, USA - KB3-175-2 | ecosystem: Environmental > Terrestrial > Soil > Unclassified ... | reverse complement strand
GCAATACGCAAAGCAATTGGATTGGGCGCTGAAACGTCCCAAGCTCACGGTCGTGCTCACGGCATTGATTTTTGCGGCTAGTCTGTCATTGGTTCCGTTTATCGGCGGCGAATTCATGCCGCACCTGGATGAAGGCGCACTGTGGGTGCGGGCCACGATGCCGTACACAGTGTCATTCGAAGAGGCAAGCAAGATTGCGCCGCAAATCCGGGACATCCTGCTGTCATACCCACAGATAACCGTGGTCGGATCGGAACTGGGCCGGCCCGACGATGGCACCGATCCCACAGGGTTTTTCAATTGCGAATTCTATGTCGGATTGAAGCCCTATAAAGACAAAGCCTGGCAGGGCGACATTCGCGAAAAGAAGCAACTGATCGACTCCATTGACAAAAAGCTAAAAGCATTTCCAGGGATCATTTTTAACTACACGCAGCCGGCAGAAGACGCCGTGGATGAAGCCCTGACCGGGCTGAAGAGCTCACTCGCGGTAAAAATCTATGGTGAAGATCTGAACGTCCTTCAAGACAAGGCCATTCAAATCAAGAACACTTTGGAGAAAGTACGCGGTTTCACTGATCTGACTGTCGTCCGCGAGCTTGGGCAGCCCAGCCTACTGGTGGATGTAGATCGTGAAAAGATCGCGCGGTACGGAGTAAACGTGTCCGACGTGGAAGCCGTGGTTTCGGCCGCGGTAGGCGGTGCGGCTGTCACTCAGGTGATTCAGGGCGAGAAGCTGTTTGATTTAGTTGTGCGGATGCAGCCGCAATTCCGCAGCAGCGCCCATGACATCGGCAACTTGCTGGTGGGAACGCCGGAGGGCCAGCAGATACCGTTGAGCCAGCTTGCCGACATCCGCCAGGGAAATGGCGCGTCCTTTATTTACCGGGAAAACAATTCGCGGTATATCGGCGTGCAATACAGCATTGAGGGCCGGGACCTGCAACGTGCAGTGCACGAGGGTCAGGACGCCGTCGATAGAGCGGTAAAGCTGCCCCAGGGCTACCGCATGAGCTGGGGCGGAGAATATAGCCAGCTAGTAGCGGCGGAATCGCAGATGTATTTTATCGGTCCGCTCGCGTTGGTACTCATTTTCATGATCCTGTTCGCGCTCTACGGGAATTTCAAGTTTCCGGTGACCATCGCAATCGGAGTCGTCATGACCGAGCCGGTCGGGGCTCTGGTGGCGCTAAAGCTGACGCACACTCCATTCAGTGTTTCTTCCGTGCTTGGATTGCTGGCGCTGCTGGGCGTCTCGGTTGAGACCGCGGTGATTCTGGTGTCGTACATCAATAAGCTGCGGCAGGAAGGTATGGGCATCCATTCGGCGACGCGCGAAGCCTCCCTGCTGCGTCTGCGGCCTATTATGATGACGGCGCTCGTAGCGTGTCTGGGGCTATTGCCGGCGGCTCTCTCAACCGGAATTGGATCGGACACGCAGAAGCCGTTCGCGATTGTAATCGTGGCCGGGCTGATCTCGCGCCTGTGTATCGGATTCTTCGTGAATCCTGTGCTCTACGAATTGGTTGCCCGCGAAGGGGATGTACTTCAGGTATAGCGACCACGATGCAACGGCGAATACTGAAGCAGAGTGTCTGGCCAGCAGCAACTCTCACCTGTAATATTTTCTGGTACCCAGGGCGTTTCGATGTACGGTAACGCGGATGGCGGCATAAGGAATCTGCTGGATTTTTATCAGCATTAAATGAGCCTAAGGTCTGACAAGTGGAAAGAACCTATATCGGAGGCGTCAGACTTTATGAAATCCAAAGCAACACTGCTTTCGCTGTTGCTGCTGTCTGCGAGCTGGGTAGTGGCCCAGAGCACAACCCCAGATAGCACTTCGCCTTCCGGCCCGGCTCCCGCTCAGACGCAGAGCCCTTCCGGAAGCAGTCCTCAGACCTCAACTCCCAGTACAGCAGAACCCGCACAAACCGGGCCGGCTTCGAATGCTCCAGCTGCGGAAACTCCCAGCCAGACCTCACCCGCAGCTCCTAACCAAAATGTCCCAGGAGGAACAGCGAACAGTGCAGCCGGCACCAGTGCAGCAGGAAACGGCGGTGTAACTGGCTGTCTCTCCGGATCTGCCATCACCGGCAACTTCATGTTGACCGATCATTCCGGAAACACTTATAAGCTGACTGGCAACCTCGACAGCCTCCGCACTTTGGTCGGGAATGAGGTCCAGGTGAGCGGAAATGCAAGTGGTGCCGAGGCAAGCTCCAACGCGCCAGCATCACCGGATCAGAGTGGAGCAAGCGCATCGGCGACAGGTTCTTCGGCCGGCACAAGCGCGGGAATGAATTCCGGTTCAGGCGCGACAGCATCTGCAGGATCCGCGAAGCAATTTAACGTGACCAATGCGACGAAGGTCGCGGACCACTGCACGGCAGCGCCTTCGAATCCGGGACCAACAGCTCGCGAGCGCAAGAGCGGAGTGATGTATGCATCCGCAGCATGGCAGACGGCGGGTGCTGCAGGAACTGCCGGGGCCGGTCCGGGAGCGAGCACGGGTCAGACCGGATCAACTGCCGGACAGGGCACAACCGGAACTACGCAGGGAACGACAACCGGAACGGCACAGGGTACAACCACGCCGGGTTCAACACAGACCCCGGGAACGACTGCGCCTGGAACGGCAAATCCGACTCCCGGGACCGCAAATCCCACGCCTGGAACGGCAACACCGGCGCCGGGAACAACTCCGGAAACAGCTCCGACAAATCCAACACCTGAAACGAGCCCGGGAACTACGACTCCGGAAACAAGCCCCACAACGCCGGCTCCGGACACCACCCCTGAAACAACCACTCCGGAAACTACGCCTCCTGCGGGCAGCACAACCGAGCCGGGCAGCACAACCGAGCCGGGCACTACTCCGCCAAGCACTACACCTCCGACTACGCCACAGACCACTACACCTAACACGACAGCTCCGCCGCAAGCCTAGTAACGAAGCTTCGTGACTTCCAAGGCCAGCTTTGGCTGGCCTTCATTTTTTGGAGTCCGGCGTGTGTTGGGGCAAGTCCGGCACCATCCGCTGTGAGATAATTTTCTGCGAGGAAAAATGGCGGAACGGAAAGTTATGTGCGTCAAGTTGCATCAGGAGCTTCCCGGGTTGGAGGAACCTCCTTTCGATACCGAGCTCGGCCAAAAGATTTACAACAATGTGTCGCAGCAGGCCTGGACGCAGTGGACGGAATTCTGCAAAATGCTGCTGAATGAGTACCGTCTGAATCCGGCGCGTCGTGAAGATCAGGAAGTAATCGTCAGGCAGATGGAGCAGTACTTCTTTGGCGAAGGCGCCGCTCCGCCTCCGGATTATATTGCTCCCGACGCCAAGCACTGATAGTTCTATTCTGCACGTCAACTCAGAAACGAAAATCGATTCCAGTTGAAAAGCGGAAGTGGTCCTGACCGCCCCCGAAAAATCGGGTGTGAACTTCGTCACCTTGCAGGCGCCAGGCAATTCCGTGGATCAGCCGGTAATCGAGCCCACCGCCGACGGCCGTCGCAAACGAAGTATCGCTACTTCCGGTTTGGCTCGCATGTGCGGCGCCGAACAACGCGTGCGCAAATGGCGTAAATCTCCCGACAGGAACAGAAATACGTGGGCCGAAGAGGACGGTGTATCTCCTGACGTCCGTGCTGCTTCTCGGTCCGCAACCCGGAATAGGACATGTAATGGCGGGAAACAGGTTGTTTGAACCATAGCCTGCACCAAAGTCCGCGACTATGCCGACCCATGGCAGTAGCTTGCCTTCCAGAGACCCCTCCCAACCATTTATGTTCACGGTATGGGCGCCTGGGGCAACCTCGCTACGAGAATACGAATATCCGATGAAAATATTTCCGCTGGTCGGAATTTGCGCAGAGGCCGCACGAGCGATTACGAAAACAATCAGGGCAATTCCGGCAAACTTTCGCACGGAGGTCCTCCTCAGATGTGGCCGAATTTGGAAAACTAGCAGTTCCGATGCGAAGAGCAGCGGGGCCGGATGCCTCGCGAATTGCTACCACCGGCTCAAAATTTGAAGACGATTCCTGCCGAGATCCGCAGATTAGTCTGGCCTTGTCCAAAGAGACTATTGTGAATGGAATCCAGTTGAAGGCGTCCGGCCACGCCTTTGATGAGCTTGTAGTCCACGCCGCCTCCGACCGCGAACGCGAAGCCGGTGTCGGAGTCCGAAATACCCCCGCCGGAATCGGTCTGATGGCCGAACCCCATGAGTAGTTCAGCAAACGGGGTATATCTGCCCTTGGAAATCGACGCCCGAGGCCCGAACAACAAGTTGTGTCGGCTGGCATTTACGGTAACAGCTCGTGGCGTGCAAGGAGTAGGTGCGCAGGTGGTAAAGCTATGACCACCATAGTGCCAGTCGAGATCGGCGACGACTCCAAGCCACGGAAAGAATTTGCCCTCAACCGAACCTTCCCATCCGTTTGCATTGATGCCGATGTTGGAACCCGACGCGAACACACGCGCGCCTGAGTATGAATAGCCGAAGAAGGCGTTTCCGCTTGTCGGCAATTGCGCTATACCCAATCCAGTACAAATGAAAAGAAATAAGACAAGCTTAGAAAGACCTTGCAATCGTGCTCCGTTCCGGTGCTGATTTTGGATGCAGAAGAATCGAGAGGTGGATGCTTCCTTCGACTCGCAAAATCAGAGGTCAATTTAATCCGATATTCACAACGGAACTGGCGTGCAGCCGTTATATTAGATCCAGAGTGCCCAAGCCGGAGGCGCCGGAGATAAGTCTTCTGTATGTTGTCGCGTGAAGTGGGAGGACTGAAAAAACGCTCGAATGAGCGCTTTTCTTTCAAGGTCAGCGAACAGGCAGGAACGGTAGTATTGCATTGTTGCGGGCGGATTTGCTTTCGCGGGGAAGCCCAGAAATTCTCTCGAGCCGCTGTTCAATTGCTTGGTTCGGGTAAGGACATTGTGCTTGAGTTTTCCGACGTGAAAGCCATGGATAGCGCAGGCATCGGCGAACTTGTGCTGGTGCACATGCAGGCTCGGGCGTTTGAATGCGCCATCCGATTAGCGGCTCCAACACCGCAGGTGCAAGGCCTGCTTGAGCTGACGAATGTTGCGGCACTGTTCGAGATCCACCCCACGGTAGAGTCCGCTGTAGCGTCAGGCAGTATCGAGGTTGCCTAGCGGCGGCACCGAACCCCGGATCTTCCTTTCCTGCTTTTTTCCAAGAAAAGTGTAACAATGTCGTCCTCTGGTGCATCCATGTTGGGTCGGGATTCTGAGCAGCACCGTTTTAATAGAACTCTGCCCGGAGAGAACGCAAATGTCAGCAAGCCGAACCCAGCCGCAGGCTTGTAGTCCACTACTCCAAAAATATCGCGAGGTCCGCAGAACTTCGCTTGATTTGACTAGCCCCTTTTCTGCCGAAGATCAGATGCTGCAATCCATGCCGGATTGCAGCCCCTCGAAATGGCATTTGGCCCACACCACATGGTTCTTTGAGACCTTCATCCTCGCGGGGGCACCGGGCTATCGCCTATTCGATCCGCGCTACAAGCACCTTTTCAATTCCTATTACAAACAGCTGGGTGCACATCCGTTTCGGGGATCGCGCGGATTGATGTCTCGTCCGAGTCTGGAAGAAGTACATGCTTACCGGCATTGGGTGGACCAGGCAATCGATCGGAGCTTCGACCAGTTATCAAGTGAAGCCAAAGAGTTGCTCGAGCTTGGTCTCAACCACGAGCAGCAACACCAGGAATTGATTCTTACTGACATCAAACATGCGCTGTGGAGTTCGCCACTCAGAGCCGAGCGATCGATTGGGTTGCGGGCAATCGAGAATACTATTTCAGCCAAGTGGATCGGATTCGATAAAGGCGTTTACGAAGTCGGGCATTCGGGTGAGGGTTTCGCGTTTGATAACGAAGGACCCCGCCACGAAGTGCTACTGCAGGATTTCCAGATCGCATCCCGGCAGGTAACGAACTCCGAATACCTGGAATTTATGCGGGATGGCGGATATCGCAAACCGGAACTGTGGTTATCCGACGGTTGGGATGCCGTGAACAGCCAACAATGGAATGCGCCACTATATTGGGAAGAGCGCGATGGCAACTGGCTGGAATTTACGTTTGCCGGCATGAGAGAGATCGATCCGGCGGCCCCGGTCTGCCACGTGAGTTACTACGAAGCCGACGCGTTCGCCCGCTGGAGCGGATCACGGCTTCCAAGAGAAGAAGAGTGGGAAGTCGCGTCATTGCAGGCGGGCATGAAACATGCTGGCGCGTTTTCAGATGCCGGCAGGTTTCAACCCGAGCCTGCGCAGGGTGAAGCCCCGCAGTGGTTTGGAAATGTGTGGGAATGGACCTCGAGTCCCTACATTGGTTATCCAGGATTTGTCCCGGCAGCAGGGCTGGTCGGTGAATATAACGGAAAATTCATGTGCAACCAGTTTGTGTTGCGGGGCGGTTCTTGCGCCACGCCCCGGAGCCATATCCGCGCCACCTACCGGAATTTCTTTCCCCCACATGCTCGCTGGCAGTTCATGGGCATAAGGCTAGCCAAATGATCGCCCGCGAACCCGTTCCTCTCCCACCCTACGCCGAAGAAGTCACTACGGGCCTGAGCTCTCCACAGAAGACTTTGCCCTGCAAGCTGTTCTATGACGAGATTGGGTCGGCTTTGTTTGAGGAGATCACTCGCCTTCCCGAGTATTACCCCACTCGTACTGAGCTCGAGATATTGCGGATAAGCTCGCGAGAGATCGCGTTGGCGGCGGGTTCCCCTATTTCAGTGGTGGAACTCGGCGCTGGTACCGCCACCAAGACCGAGATGCTTTTGCGTGCCATTGCACGCCGGCAGATCCGGATAAAGTTTTTCCCCGTCGACATTTCTCCGTCAGCCCTGGCCGAAGCCAAGAAGCGGCTTCGAGAGGAGCTTCCGGGAGCCTCGGTGCGCCCGGTGATTGCGGACTTCAGCAATGGATTTCATTTTTTGAGCGAAATATCCGGCCGCAAGCTGGTTCTTTATCTGGGATCAAGTATCGGGAATTTTGACTGGAACCCCGCCATTGCCATGCTGCAAAAAGTGCGCAAGCAACTAGCAGCGGGGGATGCCCTCCTGTTGGGAACGGACATGGTGAAGAGTCCGGAGATACTGGTTCCGGCGTACGACGACGCGCAAGGTGTGACCTCCCGGTTCAATAAGAACATCCTGCAAAGAATTAACCGCGAGTTCGGCGCAAACTTTGATTTGGATTCTTTCCGGCATATTGCCGAATGGAATCCGGTGCAGTCGCGGATGGAGATCTTTCTTGAGAGCGTCAAGACCCAGGTGGTCACTTTGTCACTGACTAACACTCGTATTCGATTCCGCTCCGGCGAGCGGATTCATACTGAGAACAGCAACAAGTACACACTCGAGATGGTTGAAAGAATGTTGTGCGTCTCAGGATTCAAATTGGAAAAAAGCTGGTTTGATGAGCGCAAATGGTTCGGGCTGCACCTGGCCAGGGTTGGCTGATTAACTTCCCAGCCCCTTCACTACCTTCGCAGTGATAATCGCCTGGCCGACGTGGCGTTGGGCGTGATCGGCGACGTGCACTAAAAGTCCGGCGACAGTAGTTGGCATCTGCTGCCGGCCGACGGTGCGCGACTCACTAAGGCTGCCTTCGGTAAATGACTTCACTCGGGCTATTGATTTTTTAAGGGAGTCGCTCAGTTCCGCGAAGATCTGTTCGCGGGTTGCGCCCTGACTCATTTCCGCTTTCATTTCCGATATCTGCTCTGGGCTTAGCGTGCCTGATTCGGCGTAGGTGAGTAATCGGTCAGTGCTGCGCGCGATGTGTCGAATGTGAAAAGCGACGGACGCAATATTCGCCGGCCTGGCATTCAGTTCGTCATCGTTAAGTTCACCGCACCAGAGGTCCAAGTCTTCTTTCGCAAGTTCGAGGGCGTGCAAGATCGCACGTTGGACCGGAGAAACCTCGGTCAATGTGCCGCGCAGCCAGGGCTCAGGGAGCTTGGATTTGTCCATACGAGTGCTTAGCAGTCAGTTTTGCGCGACCCGGGCGCACGGCCCCCCACCTAATGCGGGGCAAATGCCCCAAGGGCTGAGTGACGAACGCTAATTGCTCACGAAGTATAAACGACTGTGCCCTGGAACTCGCCACTTTGGTTTGCAAGCTTGTACGTTATATCCTTTCGCAGTGCAGCCTGCGGGACGATCTCCGACAACGCCGCTCTACATCGGTCTGGTTATCACGCTTCTGGCCGTAGTGGGATACTCGTGGTATGTGACTGGACGAATCGCCAGCCTGCGGCAGTTGCAGAATGACCTGATCGACCGGAACCGCAAGGATTCGTTGCAACTTCTGCGCATCCAGAATGAGCTGAATTCCATCGGCATCTCCATGCGCGACATGCTCGACGTGGACCCTCTGGAAACCGGGCAGCGTTATCCTCTCACCGCGTGGCGGCCGCAGTTCCAGCGGATGCGCGAAGACCTTGATGACGCTTTCCGGCGAGAGCAGCAATTTTCGCCCGCTGGGCGGACGGTTGACCAGCAACAGTACCTGCAAAGCTCGCTTTCGCAGTTTTGGGATGCTGTTGACCGAATTTTTTCGCTGGCAGAGAGTGGCAAGGAAGGTGAAGCGCGCGAACAGATTCGGCTCTCTCTTCAAGCCAGGTTGGCGGGAATCAGCAACTCGGTGGCCCGCCTGCTGGTGCAGAATAATGAGAGCGAAGAACGCGCCACGGTACAGGTCACGGAAATCTATGATCACGTGCAACGCCAGGCATACTTTTTTTTAATCGGTACACTGATTGCAATCGTGCTGACCAGTTTGTATCTCATCCGGTCCAACCGGCTTCTGTTCAATCAACTTGCGGCGCTTTCAGCGCAAAGAAGTGAGCTTGCGCAAACGCTTATTTCCGCGCAGGAATCAACCTTGCGATACGTCTCCCGCGAATTGCACGACGAATTTGGTCAGATTCTAACCGCCATGGGAGCAATGCTCGGCCGGGCGCGCAATCTTGCGCCAGACGGTTCGCAATTACGCGCCGATCTGATGGAGGTGAGAGAAGTCGCACAGAGCGCGCTCGACAAAGTGCGCAGCCTTTCGCAAGCCCTGCACCCGGTCATGCTCGATGAGGCGGGACTCGAACAAACCATCGAGTGGTATTTGCCAGTGGTGGAACGTCAGACCGGAGTCGGCATTTCGTACGAGAAAAGCGGCGCTCCGTTTCCGGTCAGCGGCAACTCGGCGGTACACATTTATCGGATATTGCAGGAAGCTTTGAATAACGTGGCACGACACTCGGGCGCGAAAAAGGCCTGGGTGCGTCTACGTTTCGCAAAAGAAGGACTCGAATTGGAAATTGAAGACCGCGGTTCCGGGTTTGCCACCGCACGTGCCAAGCGCGGGCTGGGATTGGTCGCAATGCGCGAACGCGCCGAACTGCTTGGCGGCACTCTGAAATTCGAAGTGCCGGCGGGTGGCGGGACTACCGTGCGACTGCGTGTTCCCAAAGAATCGCTTTCGCGAGAGGCACAGGAGATTCATGCCTGATCAGATTTCAGTGTTGCTGGTTGACGATCACAGCCTGGTGCGGCGCGGCTTTCGCCGAATGCTGGAAGACGAACCGGACATTCACGTGATCGGCGAAGCCAGTGACGGACTCGAAGCGGTGAACCTGGCCCGTTCACTTAAACCGCAGGTCATCGTAATGGACTGTGCTTTGCCGGAGATCAACGGCCTGCAAGCCACGCGGAAAATCCTGGAATTTGCGCCGCAGACACTTATTCTGATGTTGAGCATGCATACCGAGGAAACCTGGGTGCGGCAAGCGATGGAAGCCGGCGCTCGCGGGTATGTTCTAAAAAATGCGCTGGACCTGGAATTGGGCTCGGCAATAAGGCGCATTGTGAGCGGCGAGATTGTTCTCGACGAGCAACTTTCCCTTGAGGATAACCTCAAAGGCGAGCGCAACTCCGGACTTACGGCGCGAGAAGTCGAAATTCTGCAGCTGATTTGCGACGGGAAGTCAAACAAAGAGATTGCGGCGCAGCTTAACCTCAGTGCCAACACTGTCGCCGTACATCGCGCCAATATCATGGACGCGCTGGGCATTCACAAAACCGCCGAACTCGTGGTGTACGCCATCCGCAATGGTCTGGTAAACGTTCCGTGAAGCGAAGATCGTTCCTCCAAGGGACTGCAGCAGCGACCCTGGCGGCAATGGCATCCCACCGGCAACTTTGGGCTGCTCCAGCCCCGGCGCTCGGTTTTCAATTCGCCGACGTAACCAGTTCCTCGGGAATACATTTTCATCACAATAATGGCGCATATGGCGGAAAACTGCTTCCAGAGACTCTGGGCGCGGGCTGCGCCTTTCTGGACTATGACGCCGATGGTTGGCAGGACATTCTGCTCGTCAACGGAACCGATTGGCCCGGCCACGGCCGCCAACGCTCGACGCTGAAGCTGTATCGCAACAACCGTAACGGAAGTTTCACAGATGTTACTCGCGAGGCCGGTCTCGATATTCAGATGTACGGCATGGGAGTTGCTGTCGGCGATTACAACAATGACGGCTTCCCCGATATCCTGATCACTTGCGTCGGGCAAAACCGGCTTTTAAAGAACAGCGGCAAAGGCACGTTCCTGGACGTGACCAATGCAAGCGGGTTGGGGAAACGACAGGCGTTCAGCACCTCGGCATTGTGGTTCGACTACGACCGCGACGGACTGCTCGACTTGTTCGTCTGCAACTACGTCAAGTGGGCGCCGGAGCACGATGTGTTTTGCAGCCTCGACGGCAAGCACAAGTCTTATTGCACGCCGGAAGCTTACGTCGGCCAGACCTGCTGGTTGTTTCACAATCGGGGCAATGGAACATTCGAAGAAGTGACAGCGACTGCGGGAATTTTCGATAGCAGCTCAAAATCGCTGGGCGTCGCCATGCTGGATTTCGACCAGGACGGCTGGCCCGACCTGCTCGTCGCCAACGATACACAGCCGAACAAGCTCTATCGGAATCAGCGCAACGGAACCTTCCGCGACGTGGCGGTGGAAGCCGGAATCGCTTTCAGCGCCGATGGCAAGGCCCGCGCCGGAATGGGCGTTGATGTGGGTGATTTCGAAAATTCGGGACGCCCAGGGGTCGCGATTACAAACTTCGATAACGAAATGATCGGTCTCTACCGCGGCGAGAGCGGCGGCAATTTCACTGACGTCGCGGTGAAAAGCGGAGTTGGTTTGCCATCAAAGACCACCCTCGGGTTCGGATGTGCTTTTGCTGATTGCAATCTCGACGGCTGGCTCGATCTGATTGCCGTAAACGGCCACATTGACGACACTGTACGGGCGGTTCGAAATGTGGGATACGCCCAGTCGCCGCAGTTGTTCCTGAATGACAGTAAGGGAAATTTTCATGAAGTCGGCGCCGAAGCTGGCGGGGGGTTCAGTTCGCCCAAAGTAGGCCGCGGCCTGGCGATTGGTGATTTCGATGCTGACGGCGATCAAGACATTCTTATGACCACTAACGATGGGCCGGCGTACTTGTTTCGCAACGATCAGATCGCCGATAACCGCAGCATACGGTTTCATCTGGCGGGCACCAGGTCTAACCGCGATGCAATTGGGGCCGTAATCAAACTCTTCGCCGGGGGCACGATGCAGACGCGCATGGTGCGCAGCGGATCGAGTTATCTTTCGCAGTCGGAACTACCGGTAACATTCGGTGTTGGGAAGCAAGACAAAATTGATCGGATAGTTATCGACTGGCCCAGCGGACGCAGCGAAGAGTTCAAGAATCTTTCTTCAGGGCACGGCTACAACGTCGTCGAAGCGAAAGGCATTAAGGCCAGAAACGGGTTTTAGCTTTCGCGCGCTGGTACTCACCGCGGGGGATCTGTTGCGTGGCCCGCTAATACGGCAAATTCGAATGTTGGGTCCGAAGTCTCGCATGTCGTCACATCCCGATTGACGCAGCGCGGCTAGCCATCCCCGCTGTTTGTCTTCAATCCAACCAGTCTGAAAAAGTAATAAGGGTTGGGCGCTCGACGCAGAATGCCGCGCCTGATCGATGACCTGCGGTAACTCCGTCAGATCGAATCCCTGTTGCGTCCGCATCGAGGTGAGCACAACATTCCCGCCGCAGCGCCACTTGAAAACTTGATCCGAATTTTGTCCGAACGGCAATGAAGAAGTCTTGCCGCAGAGGTAATAGCTCAGAACCAAGCCGCCCTGGTAGTCGGTGACGAGAGTTGACTGCGGCGGCTGCGATCTCAGGAAATCCATTGCCTGGGCCATCAGGCGCCTGTCCTGATTGCGCGGGCGAATCGTCGGTCCTGAGGGCGATGGGAATGCATTGCAAAGGAAAAGCCCGATTACGAGGAGTAAAGCCTTCATGCCGCGCCAGCGGATTCCGACGGCTTCCAGTTTCAGTGTGTCAAGTCCGACTGCAATTGCGGGGATGGCGAACACGACCAGCAGAACGTCATGCCGCGTGCCGCCATATGGATAGACTCCTGCAACGGCGGTGGCGCATGTGATCACAAACGGAAGAACGAGAAGGAGGGTGAGAGCGCTCTTGCCGCGCCTGAACAACATTACCAAGCCGAGAAAAAACAGGAGCAGGCCCAGAGTTCCAATCGTGCCATGACTGAAGAAATACCGGAATAAACGAACGGTCTTGGCCACAACAAAAGTGAAGAAGTGGTCTTGCCCTGGGTGAAAAATCGAAGAGCTAAGCCAAGTGTCGGCGATTTCAGCCGGAACGCCGTTCCGGCGCAACGGCGAAATTTGCGAACCAAATAGAAAAGCAATGATTCCCAGCGCGCCGACTTGACCAGCAAGCCAAGTGATCTTTACTCCCCTGCTCGTGTCCAGCCGCGTCAGACGAAGTAATCCGTAGACACCCGCAGCGGCAGCAAAGATCAGCGCGGAATAATGCGTTAAAAGTGCCAGGTAAAGCGCCGCTGCAGAGGTCGCAATCCACGCCACCGAATTTTTCGCGAGTCCAACTTCCACGAAGTACAAGCAGAGCGAACAGAAGAGAAGTAAGAGAGTGTACTGCCGGACCTCAGCCGATAGCGAGATCAGCGGCGGCAGAAACAGAAATAGCGCCAGCATGAAACACGCGGCACACTGATCAGCAAATTGCTTCATCCACAGAAACATGACCCAGCAGAAAAGGATTCCAGCGAAAACAAAAGGCAGCCGCAAGAAAAATTCGGATGTCCCGAATCGAAACCATCCATGCAGTAAGAAAATCATCAACGGCGGGTGCGCCATCGTGAGACTGGCTTTGTACGCCGCACCAAAGGATGGCTGGGCCGCAACGAAGTAGTGAAGCGCTTCATCCGGATTAAGGAATGTCCGCCAAGCGAGAAAGAGACGAAAAGCTGTGCTCGTGGCAACTAATGCAAGCAACCAGGCGCGACGCCGGCGAAGACTGCCGTCAGATGTTATCGCAACGCTGTCTGAAGCTGCCATGAGTCGCGGTTCATTCTATCCGAGGCGGATTTTCATCGAGGGAAGGTTCATTACGTTAAGGCCATGAGTATTGAACTGCTAAACTCAAACAAACAATGGCAACCCAGGCCGGCAGCGCCACTTTCAGGCAAGAAAAAGAAGCCAATCACAGCCCGCATCGCAATTCGTTGAGCACGCTTGCGTGGGCCACCATCTGGTTCGGCGTTGTTGCGGGGCTGGTCGAAGGCGTGGAATTTCTGGCTTTTCAGCACATCAATTGGGCTGCCTGGGCGAGAGAGATGCATGTCGCCAAGCAAATTGTTTGGATTTCACCCATCGTTACCCTGTGTTTTTTCATTCCAGTGGCTTTGTTAGTCATTATTGTTTCCCGTGTTGTCCCCCGAATTCCAGCTCTGCAGGTACTCATTTTCGTGTTCAGTTTTTTGACCATGTATGACTGGCTTAGGGTCACGAACCGCCTTTATCGCAATGCCTGCGTATTGCTGGCGCTCGGCGTTGCGACCGTTCTGCTGCGCTGGCTGCGCAGGCACGAGGAAACTGCTGCCAAGGTGTCCAGGCGCTCTGGGCCCTGGCTGCTGGTTTCCTTTGCGCTCGTTATCCTCGGCATGGAAGGCGGCATGCGTTTACATGAGTACTATGCCACCTCCAGGCTGGTCGCAGCTGAGGACGGCAGTCCGAATGTGATTGTGATTGTTTTTGATACACTGCGCGCCGATCATCTTTCATCGTACGGTTATAGCCGGCCGACCAGCCCGGAGATCGACCGGCTCGCGCAACACGGCGTATTGTTTGAAAACGCAATTGCGTCTTCTTCTTGGAGCCTTCCCTCGCACGCCTCGCTGGTTACCGGCCGACCGGTGCATGAGCACGGGTGGGGAAACGTGCGCCAGATTCCGTGGCTGGGTTGGGGAGACTCCGCGCTGAACCATCTTCCCACGCTGGGCGAGGCGCTTCAGCATCGCGGATATCGCACCGGCGCCTTTTCCGCGAACAGTGTGTACTACACCAGCAATGTCGGCCTGGGCCGCGGATTTCTACATTTCGAAGACTATTTCGAAAACGCCGGCGATGCTTTCGTCCGTACCGAGTTCGGCCGTCAATTCTCCCGTCGTTATATGAATCGCAGTCCGAAAAGCGCATTTACTCGCGGCTTTCGGGCTTTGGGGCTCGGGTCATGGCTCGATAAAGACTCGGAGGGTTCAGGAACATACGGGGGGGCATTCGGCGTCCGCAAACGTGCCGACGAAGTTAATTCTGAGGCCTTGGATTGGATCCAGCGCGACTCGAAGCATCCATTTTTCGCGTTTTTGAATTACTTCGACGTACATTACGCGTACGGCGGCCCTAAGAATTACTCGAAGCCCGCATGGGACCATGGCAGCACAGTGGATTCGTACGACGCCGGTCTGCATTATGCTGACGACAACCTCGGACGGTTGCTCCAGCGTCTCGACGAATTGGGCATTCTAAAAAATACCATCGTCATCGTCACTTCGGATCACGGCGAATCGCTGGGTGATCACGGTCTTCAGTATCACGGCGCCGCTCTTTACCGGGAAGTTATTCGTGTTCCACTGATCATTGCTTATCCCGGTCACGTTTCGCAGGGTATTCGTGTGGAGCGTCCGGTGAGCACTGCGTCGATTGCAAATACAGTGATGGATCTCGTCGGAGAGCATTTGAATGCTTTTCCCGGTCCTTCGCTCACTGAGCTTTGGCAGAATCCGTCGGCAGCGCAGAATTGGCCTGATTCATTATCGGAACTTCCCCAGACCAACAATCTCACTCCTGACGATAAGGCGATGGCAGAAAAAGAGCCAATTGCCAGCAGTGGTTCCATGCGATCGGTGGTTACGCCCCGCTGGCACCTTATTCAGCACGATAAATGGCCCGACCAGATTTATGACTGGAGAACGGATCCGCAAGAATCCAGGAATTTGATCGGTACTGCCGAGGGCCGCGCCGCGGGAAATGAAATACTTTCGCGTTTAAACCGCTAAAGTTAGTATTTTTGAACTATTGTGCCAAGCGATCGGTCCGACGCACAATGTACTCAACGTCCTCATAGTAATGGCCCCCTCCGGCCTGAGAACTGAGGAGTTCAACCCACGAAGCCAAAGCCGCCCGCTAAGGGCGGTTTTGGTTTTGCGATCGAATTAAACTAATCCCGCCTTCTACTTTGCCTTCCTGTGATCGTGAGTATAATGTTGCGTTCATTCGCGAACTCGGTTGCAAAAACAAACTTGAGGAGTTTCATGGCAAACGATCCTGAGTTTTCTTCTCCTACCCGAAGAGGTTTTCTCGCAACCACCGGAGGCGTGCTCGCCGGAGCCGTCGCTGCGCCGCGCAATCTTGCGGCCGCGACGCCGCAGTCAGATGATGCAGGCGCGTCATCGCCAAAGCCGCGCAGAAAGATTCCCATCGGCGTGTTCGATCCGGCGTTTCCAGATTTAACCACCGATGAACTCGTGAACAAATACGCCCGTCTCGGCGTCGAGGCGGCTGAAATCGGGACCGGCGGATATCCCAACAACAAGCATTGCCCGATGCCCGAGTTACTCGCTGATCCCGCAAAGCTGAAAGCCTGGAGAAAGAAATTCGACGATCACAATATCCTGATCGCGACTCTGAGCTGTCACGGGAATCCAGTGCATCCCGACAAGGCTGTCGCTGCCCGGGACGCGGAACTCTTCAAACAGACCGTGCTGCTGGCAGAGAAGCTTGACGTAAAGGTGATTGTTGGATTTTCCGGATGCCCAGGCGCGAATCCCACCGATGCGAATCCCAATTGGATTACCTATCGTTGGCCTCCCGAATACGCTGCCGCACAGGATTGGCAGTGGAAGGAGCGCCTCATTCCGTACTGGAAGAGTGCAGTGAAATTCGCGCGCGATCACGGCATCCATCGCGTGGCCTTGGAGATGCATCCCAATTTTTGTGTGTACAATCCGCTCACATTGCTCAAGCTGCGCGAAGCCGTGGGCGAAGAGATTGGCGCCAACAACGACCTGAGCCATCTGTTCTGGCAGGGGTGCAATCCCGTAGAAGTGATCCACATGTTGGGGAAGCAGGGCGCGATCTTCCACGCGCACATGAAGGACACCGTTCTATATCCCGATAAAGTTGCCCGTTATGGCGTGCTGAATTTTGTGTTCGAGAAGCAGGACTTGAAGACCGCGTCCGACGCGTTCCGCGCTGTTGGCTACGGCCACGGCGCCAGCCAGTGGAAGGACATCATGCGCGCCTACATGGACGTGGGCTACGACGGAATCTTCAGCGTGGAAAACGAAGACCCGATTCTCTCTGGGGAAGTGGGAGTTGAGCGCGCGCTCTACGTGTTGAAAAACGTACGTGAAGAGTTGCTGACAGAAACCGTGTAACGGTCGAGATTTTTACGGGAGAGAAGATGAATCGAAGACAGTTTGTGGGGACTTTAGGCGCGGCGGCACTCGCCTCGCGCTTCAGCTGGGCGGCAAATGCCCATCGCATCGAAAAGATCGGACTCGAGCTTTACACGGTTCGCGACGCACTGGGCAAGGACTTTGAAGGCACTCTCGCCCGCGTGGCGAAAATCGGCTACAAGGAAGTTGAATTTGCGGGCATGTTCGCTAAACTTCCCGACTTCACTCCCGCTCCGAAGCATGCACTGGAAGTTCTGAAAGCCAACGGCCTGACTGCGCCGGCCACGCACGTTCCGTACACTGCGCTTTCCCCAGCCAACTGGCCCAAAGTGATTGAGGCCAGCGAAATCGTTGGAAACAAATACATCGTAAATCCTTCGATCGACCGCGAACTGGCGAAGACTGCGGACGGCTGGAAGAAAGCGGCGGAAACTTTTAATCGCGCCGGCAAAGAAAGCATGCGCTCGGGCATCCACCTGGGGTATCACAATCACGTTGAGGAATTTAAGCCTGTGGATGGCAAGCTGCCATATGACATTCTGCTTACGGAGTGCGATCCCAAGCTGGTTGTGATGGAAATGGACCTGGGTTGGGCGCACAAGGCGGGCGCGGATCCCCTGGCGTATTTCGCGAAATATCCGGGGCGGTTTCCGCTGGTGCATGTAAAGGATTTCGACAAAGACGGCAACATGACCGAGGTCGGGAAAGGCGTCATTGACTGGAAAGCGATCTTCGCCAAGGCCGACCTGGGTGGAATCAAGCACTACTTCGTCGAGCACGATGATCCGAAAGATCCATTCGCCAGCGCTCAGACCAGCTACGAATACTTGGAGAAACTGCGGTTCTGAAAAATGGTCATTGGCTGTTAGCAGGCTAATGACGAAGTCCTCGTTTTTGCCCTACGACGGGGCCCAATGATCGACGACGAATTGTTAGCCCGGAGATTCCATGGCACAGGTAGTTCGCTCCCCAAAGACTTACGACGTTTGCATTGTCGGCTCCGGCGCGGCCGGTGGAACCGCAGCCAAGATTCTTACTGACGGCGGATTGAATGTGGTCATGCTCGAGGCGGGGCCACCATTGAACCCAGCTAAAGACTTTAAGGAGCATGTCTGGCCGTATGAGCTGCCGCATCGCGGCGTCGGAATCGGCGGAAAGCAGGCGGCGGATTTCGGGGAGTTCCTGGCGCCGAATGGCTCATGGAATATTGAAGGCGAACCTTACACCGTCGCACCCGGATCGAGGTTCCGCTGGTTCCGTTCGCGTATTGTGGGCGGGCGCACCAATCACTGGGGAAGAATCGCCCTGCGCTTCGCGCCCGTAGATTTCAGATCGCGCTCCACGGATGGCATGGGAGATGACTGGCCCATCACCTACGAAGACGTCGCTCCTTATTACGACAAAGTCGAATCGTTTATAGGTGTTTTCGGAACCAAAGAAGGCGTCTCCAGCGCACCTGACGGCATCTTTATGCCTCCGCCGAAGCCCCGCTGTACCGAGACAATCGTTAAGAAAGCCTGTGACAAGCTAAATATCACCTGCATTCCCTCACGGCTGGCGGTCATCACACAGGCGCACAATGATCGGCCACCGTGCCACTACTGCGGGCAGTGTGGACGCGGCTGCATCAGCGCTTCTAATTTCAGCTCCAGCCAGGTGATGATCCCGATGGCCGAGAAGACGGGCCGGTTTACCTTGATCACTGGCGCGATGGCCCGCGAGATTGTTTTGGGCAAGGATGGCAAAGCCGAAGCGGTTTCTTATATCGACAAAGCAACGCGGTCCGAAAAGATGATCCATGCCAAAGCATTTGTCGTCGGGGCGAGCGCGTGCGAATCGGCACGGCTGCTGCTGAATTCAAAATCTCCGATGTTTCCCGACGGAATTGCCAATTCCTCCGGCGTGGTCGGCAGATACCTGACCGATAGTGTTGGCAGCTCCGGCGGCGGCGTACTTCCTTATATGACCAAGATGCCGCCCCACAATCACGATGGTGTTGGCGGGATGCACATGTATATCCCATGGTGGAAATTCGATCGCAAGAACGACTTCCTTCGCGGATATCACGTCGAGTTGTGGGGTGGACGGGACATGCCGGGCGTGGGTGAGTTTGGGGAGCTTTGCGAAACCGTCGAAGGCTATGGCGTCGGGCTGAAGCAGGCATGCCGCTCGGCGTACGGAACCTATATCGGATTTGGCGGACGCGGTGAAATGATTCCGAATGAAAACAGCTATTGCGAAATTGATCCCAGCACTGTGGACGAGTGGGGTATTCCGGTACTGCGCTTCCATTGGCAATGGAGCGACAATGAAATAAAGATGGCGCACGATATGCAACAAACTTTCCGCGAGATTGTCGAAGCCGCGGGAGGAACCTATAACGACCAAACGCGATCTGACGGACCGAACCCTTACGGTATTCAAGATGGCGGCGTCATCATTCACGAGCTCGGAGTGGTGCGTATGGGAAACAGCCCCAAGACCTCAGTCCTGAACGGCTTTTGCCAGACGCACGATGTGAAGAATCTTTTTGTCACCGACGCGGCATCCTTCGTCAGCAACCCGGACAAGAACCCTACGTTGACCATCATGGCGCTGTCGTGGCGTGCTTCCGAGTATCTGTTGGACGAAGCTAAGAAGGGGAATCTGTAGCGGAACATGATGATTCGTAAATGCGTGCGTGCTCTCGGTTCGACAATCTGTGCGGGTGCGCTTTTGATAAGCAGCCACGTCTCCGGCCAGCAAAAACCGTTGACCGCGCGCCAGGTGATCGGGCAGATACAGGCGCACGTGGGAGTTCCATGGCATCCCGACACCGTGGACACCTTCAAGGCGGGGAATCCCGATAGCCCGGTCACAGGAATTGCGGTCACGATGATGGCCACGCTTGACGTGCTTAAGCGTGCGGCTGCCGCTGGCAACAACCTGATCATCACGCATGAGCCTACGTTTTTTGACCATCTCGACAAAGCCACTGACCTGGCTGCCGGTGAAAATGATGCGGTTCTGCGGGAAAAGCGTGAGTTCATAGAAAAGCATGGGCTGATCATCTGGCGTTTTCACGATCATTGGCATGCCCGCAATCCGGACGGGATTGAAGCAGGGATGGTGCATTCTTTGGGATGGGAGAAATTCCAAGACCCGAAGAACCAATATGTTTTTTCTTTACCCTCGACCACACTAGGTGATCTGGCCGGGTTCCTGGAGAGTCGCTTGCAAATTCGGGCGGTACGGGTAGTCGGAGACCCTCACATGCCGGTTACCGGCGTCGTGCTCAGTCCGGGGGCCGCAGGTTTCGGCCCAGAGACTCGCGCGCTGGAGATGAACGGCGTCCAGGTTGTTATCATCGGAGAAACCCGAGAGTGGGAGACGGTTGAATACGTAAGCGATGCAGTCACTGAAGGAAAACACAAGGCGCTGATAATACTTGGGCATATTCCCTCTGAGCAGGCCGGCATGGAAGAGTGTGCCCGCTGGCTCAAGGGCTTTGTCACCGAAGTGCCGGTCACTTTTATTCCCGCCAACGAGCCTTTTTGGATTCCGCAAGAACCTGTTGGGAAAGAGGAATCGAGAGGAAACTAAATGTCAGTTTCACGTCGTGACGTCCTTAAATCTCTGGCGGTGAGTGCCGCAGCCACGTCCGTACTTCGTGTCATCCCCGTACAGGCCGCGGAGATGGCACACCAGATGATCGCGGCGGAAAAAGCGGCCGCCCCGGCAAAAGGTTATACACCGAAATTTTTTCCGGCGCACGATTACAAAACCTTGCAGGCGCTGTGTCAATCAATTATTCCTGCGGATGCCGACTCGGGAGGAGCAATTGAAGCTGGTGCACCCGAATTCATCGATTTGCTGACCAGCGAAAACAAGGATTATCAACTGACCCTCGGAGGCGGGCTCATGTGGCTGGACGGGACGTGCACAGACCGTTATGGAAAGCTTTATCTCGACTGCGCGCCAGAGCAGCAAAAGGAAATTCTGGACAGGATTGCGTATCGCAAAAACGCACTGGCCGATTCATCTCTCAACCAGGGCGTGGCGTTCTTCTCGTTTTTGCGCAACATGACTGCCGACGGATTTTTCACCAGCCAGATCGGCATCAAGTATCTGGGTTATATCGGAAACACATTTCTTAAAGAGTTTCCCGGCTGCCCGCCGGTTCCTGAGGCTTAACCAGGCCTCGCACGGCATCAATGATCACGTCAGGTCGCACCAGAGGAATGTCGTGGCCGCTGCCTTCAGCAATTATCAATCGCGAATTGGAAGACAGCTTGAGGGCGTCGCGCTGCTGTTGGGTGTGCCGCGTCTCTTCCACCGCATCGTGGCCGAGCGCGGGGTCACGCGTAATCACAACCAGTGGCACATCGCCCAGACTCGCAACGTCCTGCATCTCAGCAGCGGCTGAAGAAAGTTGAGACCATTCGCGGTAAAAGGCGGCATAAGCCCGCGAGCGGCAATTGCCCGCTTCTGCAATGTTTCGAAATTCAGGCGGAGCTCCGGCGCACCAGTGACGCCATCGCGGCAGCCCGAACGGCATTGTCCACTGCATAAACCTGAGCCACAGCCGGTGGCTCAGCGGAAACACGGGCGACTGTCGCAGGTGGACCCCATCCACCAGCACCAGGCCTGCAGTTTTCTCCGGGAACTTGTGCGCGAACATCTGCGCAACCGCGGAGCCATACGAATGACCTACCAGAATGTAGGGTGGCTTCTCGCCTGCATTGCGCAGAACTGTGTGCAGTTCGTCAGCCATGACGCTCGGCACTCGCGTTCGTGGACTGGTATCGCTCCAGCCATATCCCGCGCGATCGTAGGAGCACACGCGGGCAAAGCGTGCTACTTCAGGCTGCACTCGATACCAGTCGAAATACGATCCTTCGAGGCCATACTCCAGCACAACAGTTGGTCCGGCGTCGCCGGTGCAGTTCAAATGAAGCCGGTAACCGCCGACATCGATTAGCCGGCCCGGAGATCGATATAAGCGGGCGTCGCGGGCGCGGGCACGATGTTCATATAGATAACCGACGGTGCCCGCAAGCAACACGGCGACTATTTCCGCCGCCAGAATGTAGCGCAGCCATCGAAGCGGGCGATCGGCATCGCCTCCGCCTAATTTTGCGACGATGAACGCCGCGGCTGCGGCGAGTGGCAGCGCGACGACCACTATAACTACCCCGCGCACCGGATGAATGGTTCCGATCACAACCTCCTGAGGTGAAAATTAAAAATACAACGAATCAGACCCACATTCCTGACTTCCTCTGCTGCCTGTGCCTTGCGTGGTTCACGGCGCTGATTCGGTACGGCAAAATCTCGCGGGCGAGCACGCCGGCGCCACACTGCTTGATGCTACATTGAATGCGGATCGCTTCACCACAAGAGGAGGATTTTCCATGGCCATGGGATACACGCCTTCGGGCGGCGCAGTGACGCATACGATGGTGACTACGCAATTCGAACTGGATGGCTTTCGGGTGGTGCGGACGCTGGGCGTAGTCCGAGGCATCGTAGTCCGGTCGCGCTCTATTTTCGGTACTATCGGCGCCAGCCTGCAAACGATTCTTGGCGGAAACATCACGCTGCTTACGCAGCTTTGCGAAAAGACGCGCTCTGACGCGTTTGACCTGATGTTGCAGCACGCGGCGCAACTCGGCGGCAATGCAGTCGTGGGGGCGCGCTACGACGCCACCGAAATCATGCAGGGTGTGACGGAAGTGCTGGCCTATGGCACTGCCGTTCTGGTCGAGCCTGTCAGTCATTCATGATCAGGACAGAATTGTTCCGCCTGCTGGCTTATTTGTGGGCTGCGTTTGGCGTGTACTGGATGGGAGTGCCTTTGCTGAATCGCGCTCCCGCTCAGGGCAAATCGACACATTCAGGCGAATTTCGGCTTTACCGCCCCTTGCGATTGCTTATTCTGGCCGTCACTTTCTCATTGTTGTTCTGGGGCCACGCTGCAGTCGGATTTCTGGGCAGAAGATTTGCTCCAACTTCGGCGGCATTGGCGATTGCGGGATTCGCAGCTGCGCTGCTCGGCCTTGCTGTCGCGACGTGGGCACGCATAAACCTTGGGAGGTATTGGAGCGACAAGGTAGTGCTGCAGGCCGATCATAAATTGGTACGCAGCGGCCCGTACGCTTATATGCGCCATCCTATCTACACCGGCGTCTTACTGGGCGTGGCAGGAACGGCTGTGGTGCTCGGCGAGTGGCGCGGTGTAGCAGCGTTCCTTCTGCTGCTCACAAATTACATTATCAAGGCAAGAAGAGAAGAAAAAATTCTGGCGCAACAGTTTGGCGAGGAATTCAGGCTTCATCAAAAGCAGGCGGGCTTTCTGCTGCCTAAATTGCACTAACTCGATTGTGATGATCATGAATCGCAGAGTTCATCAAACCTTGCTCGTCGCTCTCACGATGGCTCCATTGCTTTCCGGACAAACTTACAAGTACATCCGCACGGGAAGATCTCAAGACGCCCATACTCATTCTCGTTTTGGCATTGCGATGATGGGAGGCGGCGATGATTTGGACGAAGCGTTCAGATGGCTGTGTCAAAAAGCAGATGGCGGGGATTTCCTGGTGCTGCGCGCAGCCGGAGATGACGAATACAACTCCTATGTCGCCGGACTGTGCCGGGCGAATTCTGTGGCGACGCTCATCATCCCAGATCGTGCATCGGCGCAGGACCCGAAAGTCGCTGACATTATCCGCAATGCGGAGGCGATCTTCATCGACGGAGGAGATCAGGCCCGGTACGTCAATTTCTGGAAGGGTACGCCGGTTCAGGATGCTCTGAACGCAAACATAAAAGACGGCAAACCGATTGGTGGTACCAGCGCCGGACTGGCGGTGCTCGGTGAATTCATTTATGCAGCGCTAAAGGACAAGGAAGATGATAAGGATCTGACCTCGCCGGAGGTACTTCGCGACCCTTATACGGAACGCGTGACGGTCGTCCACACCTTTCTCAGCATTCCACTGCTGAAGAACACGTTGACAGACAGTCATTTTGCGAAACGTGACCGCATGGGACGGAGTCTGGGCTTCTTGTGCCGGATTGTCCAGGATGGCTGGTCGGCCCACCCGCGCGAAATTGCCGTCGATGAAAAATCCGCAGTTCTGGTGGAACCCGACGGTTCTTCTAAGATTGTGGGTACCGGCAAGGGGGCATACTTCATGGAACTCACGAAATCACCGGAGAACTGCTCGCCGGGGAAAACGCTGACGATGGGCGGCGTAGGTGTTTACCAGGCGCTCCGGAATTCGACCTTCAACCTGAAAAGTTGGTCGGGGAGCGGCGGGCGTCAGTACACTCTGGGCGTGATCAATGGCGAACTCCGCTGGCCGGAACATGTCCGTTACTAATTCATTTCAAACTGCTTAACGCTTGACAGCAGCTTTGGACCGCACCCCCGGCTGCCGAATTCAGCTCACGAGTTTTATTGCGTGCAACCCTGCCTTCTCATATGCTGCGATTAGCTATGGCCGTTGCCATCCCCACCGGTCCCGAGCAGTTGCTGCTGGAGT
>Ga0134126_10002255_pt1 | contig 24413 bp, 24 predicted proteins | sample KB31752_FD_96881 | JGI IMG/M metagenome (GOLD analysis project Ga0134126, IMG submission 96881) | Terrestrial soil microbial communities with excess Nitrogen fertilizer from Kellogg Biological Station, Michigan, USA - KB3-175-2 | ecosystem: Environmental > Terrestrial > Soil > Unclassified ... | reverse complement strand
GACGAGTTCAAGATCTTCACCAACATCAACTCGACCATCGTCGACCCCAAGGATTTCGACTCGCGCAACTTCGTGGACTTCAAGGGCGAGTGCTGCATCGTGCCGCCGAATTCATTCGCACTGGCGCGCACGGTGGAATTCTTCCGCATTCCGCGCGACGTGCTGACGATTTGCCTGGGCAAAAGCACTTACGCGCGCTGCGGCATCATCGTGAACGTGACCCCGCTGGAGCCGGAGTGGGAAGGCCACGTAACGCTGGAGTTTTCCAACACCACGCCGCTGCCCGCCAAGATCTACGCCAATGAAGGGGTGGCGCAGATGCTGTTCCTGGAATCCGACGAGGTCTGCGAAACCAGCTACAAGGATCGCGGCGGCAAATATCAGGGGCAAACCGGCGTTACACTCCCGAAGACTTAGAATCACCATTGCGCACAAGCGCGCTCCCGCAAAAGCAACGGAGAAACACGATGACCGCTCGCACCCTCTGCACGCGCCTGCTTGGCGCTTCGCTGCTCGCGTTGATGCTCGTCTTGTCCGGCTGCTATGGCCGCGTGCGTGGCGGCGGCGAATCGGTGGTCAATGTGCCACATCAATACGACATGACACTGGAAGCGGCCAAGGACGGGCAATTCATCCTGGATGGCGCGACCCTGAGCTTCGATGACCTGGGCGGGCACTTCCGCTATCTCGCCGACCAGAAGCAACTTCCCAAGACGGTGTTGTTGAAGGATGGTCCCGATACGAAGGTCAAGAACGCGCACCTCGAGTACTTCGCGGGGTTGCAACTGAGCTTCCATTTCACCGGCTACGTCGAGCACAAGGGCAAGCTGCAAGTGCTGAGCGCGGTGCAGGACAAGAGCGAGCCGGCCAGCGGCAGCAGCGGCGGCTGAGCCGGGGTTTTCACGGGGCGCGTTGAATCGCATCTCGCCCCGACGAACGCGCGCGCCGGAAGATGTGGGCTGGCAAGCGGTTCATGGATGACCGCTTGCGGCCAATTACATTTCCGCGCCGCCCGCAACACGCACATCCGCACCCACGTGCAAAGCGGTGCGCGCGATGATGCGCAACCCGTCCACCATCTGATCCAGTGGCATGCCCGGCGCATGGTGCCGCCGGGCCTGCTCCGGCAGATACGGCACGTGCACGAAGCCGGCGCGCATTCCCGTGCGCCGCGCGGCATGCATCAGTGCATAGAACACATGGTTGCAGACGTAGGTGCCTGCGGTCTGGGAGATGTGCGCCTCGACGCCCGCATCCCGCAATGCGGTGAGTGCGGCCTTGATCGGCAAGGTGGTGAAGTACGCCGTCGGGCCGCGCTGCACGATCGGTTGATCAACCGGCTGCGCACCCGCGTTGTCGGGTATACGCGCATCAATCACGTTGATCGCGACGCGTTCCAGTGAAATGCCGGCACGCCCGCCGGCGAGTCCCACGGCGACGGCGACTTTCGGGTTTGTCTCGCGCAATGCCTTGCGCAGGGCGCGCAGCGAGCCATCGAACTCGGTCGGCAATTCGACGGCGATCACTCGCCGGCCCTCGATGGTTGCGCCATCCAGCGCACGCGCGGCTTGCCACGAGGGGTTGATCGGCTCGCCCGCGAACGGCGCAAAGCCGGTCAGGAGGACGGGCTGCTGGTTGCGGTCGGCTGGTTTCAAGCGCGAAATGCCAGAAAGTACATCAGTGCCAAGTTTACGATCAGCAGCGCCGCGCCGGTCTTCCATTGCGCGCGGATCACGTCATTCTGGTTGGGCAGTTCCAGCAAGGCCACCGGCACGATGTTGAAGTTCGCCGCCATCGGCGTGAACAGCGTGCCACAGTAGCCGGTCACCATGCCGAGCGCGCCGAGGATCGCGGGATTGGCGCCATGCAACTGGATCAGCAATGGCAACCCGATGCCGGCGGTCAACACGGGGAATGCGGCGAATGCGTTGCCCATGATCACGGTGAACAACACCATGCCGATGCCGTAGGCCATCACGCAGGCGAGCGCGTTGTTGACCGGAACGCCCAAGCGCACCAGATCCGCGATCGCGCTGCCCACGCCGGTCGCGGCGAACACGCCGCCGAGCGCGGCCAACGTCAGGGGCAGCAACGCGGCCCAGCCGAGTGTGTCGAGCAATCTGCGTCCTTCGGTCAATCCCGCGCGCGGCTTGGCCCGTGTCACCCACAATGCGGCAATCAGGGCAACCACGCAGGCCAGCGCCAAGCCGGTGAGCGTCATCTGCTTGGGCGCGAACAGGCGCACACCTGCAAACACGGCGTAAGCCCCAAACAGCGCGACCGCCATTGTCACCAACGGGATCAAGACCGCCGGCAGGAACAATTGGTGACCCAGGCGCAACGCGTCGGCTTCGCGCATCGCTACTTCGCGCTCGCGCAGTTCTCCGCGATGCATGCGCGGCGCCAGCACGGCCAATGCCAGCACGCCCATTCCGGCGAGTTGCGCCGGAACCAGGTAATGCGCCTTTGATGCGGCCAGCACGCCGTCGCCACCCGCGAACAGGACCGCCAGCACTGCCCAGAACGCGGCATGCCACCAGCGCCGCTCACGCAGATTCAACCATGCACTACCGGCGAGGAACAGCGCGAGCAGCCAGTAAGCGTGTTCAATGCGCAGCATCGTGTTCCACCGTGGCGGGCCGCGCGGAGCGCGCAGTCGATGCAATCCGGCGCGCGAACAGCACGCTGCGAATACCATGGATCACGAATGCCGCGATCGCGGTCGGCAGCGCCCATAACGCGATCTGCAAGGGCTGCAATTGGATGCCGTGCTGGGCGTAGAAGCCCTGGATCAGCAGCACCGCGCCCAGCGCGATGAACACGTCCTCGCCGAAGAACCGTCCTACGTTGTCTGTCGCGGCGCAGAATGCGCGCACGTCGTTGCGTTCCTCCTGCTCAAGCGGTGCACCACGCTTTTCAGCTGCGGCTTCGGCCATCGGTGCGAGCAGCGGGCGCACGGTCTGCGCATGGCCTTCAATGTCTGTCAGGCCCATCATGCACAGGATTTGTCGAATCGCGAGATAACTGATCAGCAACCGCGCAAGGGTGAAGCCCTGCAACCGTGAAATCCAGTTGCGCGCGTGCTCGCGCAGCCCTGCGCGTTCAAGCACGCCGATCGCCGGCAAGGTAAGCGCGAACAACAGCAGCGCGCGTTCGGAAACGAAGCTGTTGCCGAGCAGTGCCAGGATTTCACCGACGCTTTTGCCGGCGGCCACGCCCGAGACCACGCCGGCGGCGACGACCACGGGGACCGGGTTGAAGCGCAGCGCGAAACCGACGACGACGACCAGCACGCCGAGCAGTGGCAGCCAGTGCATCATGCGCGTTCCGGCGCGACCACGCGCACACCTTCGCGCTCCAGGGCTTCCCGCAGCCGGCGCGCGAACTCACCGGCGTTGACACGGTCGCCATGCACGCACAAGGTGTCGGCGGTGACGCGCACGCGCGAGCCGTCGTCCGCGATCGCCTCGTTGCGCGTTGCGATCGCGATGGCCTGGGTGATTACCTGCTCGATGTCATCGATCACCGCGCCGGGCTGCGAGCGCGGCGTGAGCGAGCCATCCGCGCGATAGCGACGATCGCAGAACGCTTCCGGCGCGCACGCCAATCCGGCATCACGCGCGGCGGCGATGGATGCGCTGCCGGCCAGACCGACAAGGATCAGGCCGTCATCGAAATCCTGCACCGCATGCGCGATCGCATCGGCCAGCGCGCGGTCGCGCGCGGCCATGTTGTAGAGCGCGCCGTGCGGTTTCACATGGCGCAGCTTCGCGCCTGCCGCATGCGCGATGGCGGCGAGTGCGCCCACTTGGTACAGCGTCTGCGCGTGTACTTCATCCGGCGAAATCTTCATTTCACGCCGGCCGAAGCCCTGCAGATCCGGCAGCGATGGATGCGCCCCGATGGCAACGCCGTGTTGCAGACAAAGCGCGATGGTGCGGCGCATGGTCTGCGCGTCGCCGGCATGGAAGCCGCAGGCGAGGTTGGCTGAGCTGATGTGCGGCACCACCGCCGCGTCGTCGCCCATGCACCAGGCGCCGTAGCTTTCACCGATGTCGGCATTCAGATCCATTGTTTTCATGCGCCCTGCTGGAACAACCGTTTGGCAATGATCGTTTCCATTTCACGTATTTGCCGCTCGCGTTCGCGCAGCGCCTGCTGCGCTTCGTCCAGCATGCATGGCACGAAGCGTAACGCATCGCCGGGCCGCCGTTGCGCGAGCAGCGGCAGGTCCACGCGCGCGATCTGGCCGATGCGCGGATAGCCGCCGCTGACCGGATGCTCCGCGCCCAGCGCGATCGGCTGCCCTGAGGGCGGCAGTTGCACGGTGCCGGCGACGCAGCCCTCGCTGATCAGATCGAGCGATGTTGTCAACGCGAGCGGCGCGTCTTCCAGCCGGCAGCCGACGCGATTGGAATCGGCGCCCACGCGAAACACTTGCGCGTGCAGCGCCGCGCGCGATTCCGCGTCGAGCAACGCCGCGTGTGTGCCGGGCAGCAGCCGCAGCGGGATCTCATGATCGGGTTCGAACCAGGGCCGCGGGTCAATGCTCCACTTCAAAATGGGATCAGGTTCATGACTCTGCGGCAGCGCGGGGATTCGCAGCGACTCGGGCAAAAATGAACCTGATCCCGTTTCGCCGATTTTCAACACATCGCCGGCGCGCAACGGTCGGCCGAGCGGACCCAGCGCCGCGTTCACATCCAGGCTGCGGCTGCCGAGCACGGGTTCGAAATCGAAACCGCCGTGCACGGCGAGATAGGACCGGCAACCTTGCGCCAGCGCGCCGAGGATCAACACGGACCCCTTGCGCACCAAAGATGGCGACCACATCGGCAGCGCATGACCGTCCACGCGCGCGGAAGCCGGTGCGCCGGTCAACGCGATCCACGCATCGGCATGAAACTTCAGCGTCGGGCCGAGCAGGGTGAGCTCCAGCGCGCATGCATCGGATGGGTTGCCGGCCAGCGCGTTGGCCAAACGAAAAGCCGGTTCATCGAAAGCGCCGGCGTGACCGACACCCAGATGCGTGTAGCCGGTTCGGCCGCGATCCTGCGGCGTCGTCAGCAGTCCGGGTTTGAGGATTTCCAGCATCACTGCGGTGATTCCCTCATCGCAATGAACTCGCCGGCATCGATTGCGCGAAAGCGCACGCGATCACCTGGCGCGAGCAGGCAGGGCGGATCGCGTTGCGGGTCAAACAGTGCAAGCGGCGTGCGCCCGATCAGCATCCAGCCGCCCGGCAGCTCGCGCGGGTAGATGCCGGTCTGCGAGCCGCCGATCGCCACCGAGCCGGCCGGTACCCGCGTGCGCGGCGTGAGGCGGCGCGGCGTGTGCAGCGCGCGATCCAGTCCGAGCAGATACGGGAAGCCCGGCGCGAAGCCGAGCATCGCAACCATGTACTCGCGCGCGGCGTGGCGCTCGATGACTTGATACACGTCCAGGCCCGCGTGCTGAGCGATGTCGACGAGATCGGGGCCATGCGCGCCGCCATAGCAAACCGGGATATCGATTTCGCGTCCCGAAAAGGGATCAGGTTCATTTTGCCCCGAGACTGCCGCGAGTATGGATTCGACCGCGCGGCGAAATGAACCCGACTCTTTTTCGAAAAACGAGTCTGACCCCTGTTCGAAGCGCAGCAGCAGGCTGGCGTAAGCCGGCGCGATCTCGGTGATGCCGGGCAGTTGCGCCGCGCGCATGCGTGCGGCGGCTGCATGCACGCGCGCGTTGATCGCCGGATCGATCGTTGCGCCGAAGCGCAGCAGCAACGAATCTTCGGAGAGCGGTTCGGCGGTGAAGTCCATGCTCAACCGCAAATCGGCACGGAGGGTCCGCTGGATGGCGATCGCGTGGCGCGCAATCGCTCGATCCATTGCGTGCGCGCCGTCGGCCCATATCGCACCGCCGCGCCCGAACCCCACACGGGGCCGGGCCACGCGGCATCATTTTCACGCCTTGCGACCACATGTACGTGCAGTTGCCGCACGACATTGCCGAGCGCGCCGACGTTGAGCTTGTCGCACGGCGTGATCGCGCGCAGCAGCCCCATTGCCTGATTGATCTCCTGCAACAGCCGGAGCTGATCGCTACCCTGCATTTCGTGCAGCTCCACCAGCCGCGGCCGCCGCGGCACCAGGACAAGCCACGGGAATCGCGCGTCATCCATCAACAGCAGGTGCGATAAACCCCAATCAGCGATGAATGCAGTGTCCGCGGCGAGCCGCGGATCGAGCGCGAAGCCGTGTTCGTCAGGCTCGTTCACTTGCCGCCGGCGAGATGCCGGTCGAAGAAGGCCAACGTGCGATCCAGCGCGAGCTGCGAGGCGGCCGCACTGAAGACTTTCGGATCCACGTCGCGGTTGAACGCGTGTCCGGTGCCGGGGTACACATGCACCGGCGCATCCGGCCATGCCTCGCGGTGTTGCTGGATGACCTCGGGTGGAATCGAGCTGTCATTTTCGCCGAAATGAAACATTGCCGGTGCCTTCAACGGCTGATCGAGGAAACTCTTGTTGCGCGCGCCGTAGTAGCTCACCGCCGGCATGCCCAGTCGCTGTGCTGCGAGCAGGGCGACGGTGCCGCCCCAGCAGTAGCCGACCACGCCGATCCTGCCGGCCGAGGAAATGGCTTCCGCCGCGCTGGCCACATCCTCGATCGCGCGATCCAGCCCGACTTCGCCGGCGAATTTGAAACCCTGTTGATAGCCGCTCTCGTCGTAACCGAGTTCCACGCCGCTCTCGACGTGATCGAAAAACGCCGGCGCGATCGCCGTGTAGCCGTGTTCGGCAAAGCTGTCGGTCACGCTGCGGATGTGCGGGTTGATGCCGAAGATTTCCTGCACCACCACGATGCCGCCCTTGGGCACGCCGTGCGGCTTGGCCAGATACGCGCCGATGCAGTGCATGCCGGCCGTATTGAGGTTGATGTGCTCGCCCATGTTGACGCTCCCTGTGCGGTGATCGTGTTCAGCGTATGCCGCCGCGGGCGTATGTTCAATCGGCAAGGTAGCCCGAAGCGCAAAACGGAGGCCGGAAAGCAGAATTCCCGGGCATCGCTTCGCTCGCCTGCCCGCAGTTGCCGACCCCCGGCTCCCGTACAATGGCCGGCTCTTCTTCGCAGCAACGCGCCAGCAATGTCCGCATCCGCACCCAAGATCGGCTTCGTCAGCCTCGGCTGCCCCAAGGCGCTGGTCGATTCCGAACGCATCCTCACCCAGCTGAAAGTCGAGGGTTACGAAATCGTGCCGCGCTACGACGCGGCGGATGCCGTGGTGGTCAACACCTGCGGTTTCATCGACGCGGCCGTGCAGGAATCGCTGGATGCCATCGGCGAGGCATTGCACGAGAACGGCAAGGTGATCGTCACCGGCTGCCTCGGCAAACGCGCCGACCTGATCCGCGAGGCGTATCCGGAGGTGCTGGCGATCAGCGGTCCGCAGGATTACGCCAGCGTGATGTCGGCGGTGCATCAAGCCCTGCCGCCAGCGCACGATCCGTTTCTCCATCTGGTGCCACCCACCGGCGTCAAGCTCACGCCAAAGCACTACGCGTATCTGAAAATCTCGGAGGGCTGCAATCACCGCTGCACGTTCTGCATCATTCCGTCGATGCGCGGCGATCTGGTGTCACGGCCGATCGACGAGGTGCTGATCGAGGCCGAAAAGCTGGTGAAGGGTGGGGTGAAAGAGTTGCTGGTGATTTCACAGGACACCAGCGCCTATGGCGTGGATTTGAAATACGCGCAGCGCGAGTGGCGCGGCAAGGCCTGGCGCACGCGCATGACCGACCTGTGCAACGGTCTTGCCGAACTCGGCGCGTGGGTGCGGCTGCACTACGTCTATCCGTATCCGCACGTGGATGAGGTCATTCCGCTGATGGCGGAAGGAAACATCCTGCCGTATCTCGACATCCCGTTTCAGCACGCTTCACCGCGCATCCTGAAATTGATGAAACGCCCGGCGCACGCCGAAAAAACGCTGGAGCGCATCCACGCGTGGCGCAAGGTTTGTGCCGATCTCACGATCCGCAGCACCTTTATTGTCGGCTTTCCCGGGGAAACCGACGAGGAGTTCGAGCAACTATTGGATTTCCTGCGCGAGGCGCAACTCGATCGCGTCGGCGCGTTCACCTATTCGCCGGTGGACGGTGCGCGCGCCAACGACTTGCCCGACCCGGTTCCGGAAGAATTGAAGGAGGACCGGCTGGAGCGTTTCATGGAAGTGCAGGCGGAGATCTCCGCGGCGAAATTGCAGAAGAAGATCGGCCGCACGCTGAGCGTCCTGGTGGATGAAGCGAACGCGGACGGCGCGATCGCCCGCTCGATGGCCGACGCGCCGGAGATTGATGGCGTGGTACGCATCCATGATGGGCAATCATTGAGGCCCGGCCAGTTCGTGCAAGTGCGCGTAACCTGCGCGGATGCGCATGATTTGGAGGCGGTTGTCGTTGCGGAATCTATTTAGGAGTCCGCTTGCGTAGGAGCTTGCTTGCAAGCGATCGGCGCGCAGCGCCATGTCTTTTTGTTGTAGGAGCTTGCTTGCAAGCGATCGGCGCGCAGCGTCATGTCTTTCTGTTGTAGGAGCGTGCTTGCAAGCGATCGCGCGCAGCGTCCTGTCTTATCCAAGACAGTCCTTAGATTCGCGAAATTTTCCACGCCTCTGTTGCAGCGGCGCTGCCGTCCCCGCAAGCAGGCTCCTGCAGCGGCTTTAGCATTTGTCGTAGCTCACAGCCAGAACCACGAACCGCGACTTGCCGCCCGGCAACTCCGCCTCGAACTCCTCATCCACGTGCTTTTTCAGCGCCGCGCGCGCGAGCGGCGAGTCCACGCTGATGTAGCCAAGCTTCGCATCGGTCTCATCCGGGCCGACGATGCGGTAACGTACGGTTTCGCCGGTTTCCCTATTCTCGATCCCGAAGGTCGCGCCGAAGTAGATCGCCTGCGCGTCGGTGGGGGTGCCTTCGGCGATTTTCAGCGACGGGATGCGCTTGCTCAAGTACCGCACCCGGCGATCGATCTCGCCGAGCTGCTTCTTTCTATAGGTGTATTCGGCATTCTCCGAACGGTCGCCTTCCGCGGCGGCAGCCGCCAGCGCGCGCACGACTTCCGGACGCAGCTCGCGCCACAGGTGGTCAAGCTCCGCCTTCAACTTGCCGAAACCCGCGCGGGTGATGATCGCGGTGGAACGGGGCGGTGGCGGTCGCCAGCGTGACATGCGGAATTCTCTCTCCTCGCTTGTGCGGCATTGTGCACCAGCTCTCTTGAGTGAAGGACGCGTAGAGAGTAGGGTTCGGCGTGGCCGCTTGTTTCTGTTTTCCGGGGTTCCTTCGAGATGTCCGTATCGCCGCGCGTTCCGCGCCTGCTGGTTGTTGTTGTCACCACTTTGATCGCCGTGCTGGCTGGCTGTTCCGGCGCACCGACCCGCGCCACCACATCCGCCAACTCAGCGTTGGACGCGCTCTACGCCAAGCTCGATCAGGCCGGGCGCGATTACGATCAGGCGCTGGAGCTCGCGCGCAAGAACGACAATGCGCAATCCGAGCACGCGATCAGCGTGGCGCTGGATACCATGCGCAACGCGGCCGCGCAGTGTGTCAACCTCCCCGGTTGCGACATACAGCGCTTCATCAGCACCTATGATCGCGCGCTGCGCCTGAAGGACGGCAGCTTCCTGGGCGGCGACGAGGGCGACCAGCTCTCCGACCAACCGGCCGATCAGTCCGACAACAGCACTCCGTCGCCGGTGCTCAACGCGGTGCCGGAAACCCAGCGCACCGCAAGCCTGCTGCGCGGGCGCAAGCTCTCCGACCTGATCGCGATGAATGGCCCGGTGAAGGCGGCGCTGGAAACCTGGCTGACGCAGATGCGGCCGAACCTGATGACCGCGTACGTGGACTATCAGTATCTGCGTTTCGAGATGTGGCCCGAATACCAGAAAGCCGACCTGCCCGAGGCGATCCTGTTCGGTTTCATCGCCAAGGAATCCGGCGGCAAGGTGCATGCCGTGTCGCGTTCCGGCGCGGCCGGGCCGTTGCAATTCATGCCGGCGACGGGCGCGCGCTTCGGGCTGACCACGGTGGATGGTTTCGACGAGCGCTTCGATCCGACTTTATCCGCGCGCGCCAACGCCGCGTATTTGAACGAACAACTGGCGCAGTTCAACAACAATCTGGAAATGGTGCTGGCCGCCTATAACGGCGGCGAGGGCCGGGTCGGGCGGCTGGCGTCGAGCCAGCCCGACGCGAGTTTCTGGGATCCAAAAATCTATTTTTCGCTTTCGCAGGAAACCCGCGACTACGTGCCGATGGTGCTCGCCGCGGCATGGTTGTTCATGCATCCGGAGCGCTACAACCTGCATTTCCCGCAGATTGACGGCGCGCCCGGCCACGTGATCCTGCAGCATCCGGCGTCGTTGTCGGAAATGGCGATCTGCCTCGGCGAAGACGGCGGCATGAATCGCGGATGGTTCCGCATCCTGCGCAATCTCAACCCGCAGATGGACCCGCAAGCCGAGCAACCCATGGGCACGCGCGTCGAGTTGCCGCAGCAGTTGCAGGGTGATTACGCGAAATCGTGCGTGCAAGGGCCGTGGGTGGAACTCGCTTCCGATCTGCATGCGGCGACCTTGCCGAGTCCGCCGGCGCAGCTCGTGCGTGCGGCCGATCCGCCGCTGCGCCGTTACACCGTGCGTCACGGCGACACGCTTTCGGCGGTTGCACGCAAATTCAGCTGCGATGATTTGCGCATCCTGGCGAAGGACAATCATCTGCGCGCGCCGCAGTATGCGTTGAAGCCCGGCCAGGAATTGAAGCTGAGCGGTTGCGGCCGGGATTGACCCCGCGGCGCTGTCGTCGCCTCGCAAAATGCGCGAAGATGCCGCACCGGCGCCGGGCGCCGGAGGGGAATACGCGCGATGACCACACGCAGTCTGCTTCGCGAATTGCGTCGCCGGCATGTGTTCCGCGTGGGCGCCGCCTACGCGGTGATCGGCTGGTTGCTGATCCAGGTGGCCACGCAAGTGTTCCCGGTATTCGCATTCCCGAACTGGATCGAGCAGCTCGTGGTGGTGCTCATCCTGATCGGGTTCCCGGTCGCACTGGTACTGGCGTGGGCGTTTGACGCCACACCGGGGGGCATCGTGCGCACCGGCGTGAGGGCCGAGGGCCTGGTTGCCGATTCGGTGATGACCAACCATTCGCGCCGCACGGGCTTGATTGTGGGCGTGGTCGGTGTGCTGATCGCATCGCTGGCGGGCGGCGCGTACTGGTTGTTCCAGCGCGCCGGATCGGTGCGCGCCGGCCACGCCGTTTCGGGCACCAGCGAATCCGTATCGGGAACACTCGCGCCGAGCGCCAAATCGATCGCGGTGCTGCCGTTCGTCAACATGAGCGGCGACGCGAACAACGATTACTTCAGCGACGGCATCACCGAGGAAATCCTCGACGCGCTGGCGCAGGTGCCGAAGCTGAAAGTGGCCGCGCGCACGTCGGCATTCGCGTTCAAGGGCAAGGCCGAGGATTTGCGCAAGGTCGGCGAAGCGCTGGATGTCGCGACCGTGCTGGAAGGCAGCGTGCAGAAATCCGGCGACGAAGTGCGCATCACCGCGCAGTTGATAGACACCCGCAGCGGCTATCACCTGTGGTCGGAAAAATACGATCGCAAGCTGACCAACATCTTCGCGGTCGAGGATGAAATCTCCAAGGCGATCGCGGACAAGCTCAAAGTGCAGATGGCCGGTGGAAACGGTCAGACGCTGGTCGCGCACAAGGCCATCGATCCGCGCGCCCACGATTTCTATCTGCGCGGATTGACCCTGCTGGCCGCGCGTTCGGTCGGTGAAGCCGTCAGCGCGTTCCAGCAGGCGGTGGCGATTGACCCGAATTATGCGCAGGCGTGGGCATCGCTGGCCGAAGCGGAGGCGCTGGTGCCCGCGTATCTGCCGGTTCCGCTGCAAGCCGCCAATGCGCAGTCGCTGGAAGCCGCGCGCCGCGCGCTTGCGGTGAATCCCGATACGGCTTTGGCGTATGTTGCGCAAGGCATCGTGTACGGCAATCAGATGCGTTGGGCCGATGCCGATCGGGTCTTGCGGCATGCGCTGGCGCTGGCGCCGGGTGACGCGGAAGCGATGGATCAATACGCGCAATTCCTGTACGCGGCCGGACAGCTCGAACCTGCCCTGGCGGAAATCGAACGCGCGCTGCAGCGCGATCCGCTCTCCGGTGTCAGTGGAGCGGTGCGCGCGCAACTCCTGTTCGCATTGCATCGCAACGATGCGGCCTTGAAACAGATGGAGAGCACCCTGGCTGCGCATCCGACCGGCTTGCTGGAACATCGTATCGCGGTATGGGTGTATCTCTCGTCGCGCCGCTATGCCCAAGCGGAGCAGCAGATGCGCCTGGCGAGCCGGCATAACCCTGAAGCGAGGGTGCTGATGGTGCGCGGGATTGCCGACCCGCACGTGCGGGCGAGCGCGGTAAAGGCTTTGGAGACTTCACCCGCGCTGGACGACCTTCGCAGCGATGCAATCGTGCATGCGCTGTTCCTGGTCGCGCTCGGAGAGCAAGAGCAGGCTCTGGCCGTGTTGGAAGAGTTCGCGGTCAACGGCGACAGCACCACGCCGCAATTGCTGTGGTACCCGGCGTTCGACCCGATCCGCGGCAATCCGCGCTTCAAGGCGGTGCTGAAAAAGATCGACTTGCCGTACCAACCGTCCGCGACGGATACCCCAGGGTAAAGCGAAACGGCTACGCCGCCGCTTCGCCTTCGTTTTTCATCCAGCTCGCGGTGCGATCCGTCGGCAGCGCTGCGTTTTCCTTGATCTGGCGCATCAGCCGCAGTACGTCACGGTGCAGATCGGCGAATTCCGGGAAGCTCGCCTCGCGGGTTTCGTGGTACGCCACCGCCAGCCACAGTGCCACACCCCGCAGTCGCACCTGCGCGTTGTCCGAACGCGCGCGCTCGTAACCGAGATCCATGCCGGTGCCCCAACTGCCGGGTTTCAGGTCGGGCGGGGAGCCGTACAGATGCGGTGTCTCGCTGCGCGCCGCCGCGGCGCATTCCTTGGCGGTCAGCTCCGCGAGCAGGGCGCAGGTCGGGGCAGGCAGGTCTAGCGCCCGCTGTTCGATCTCGCGCAATTGGCGTTTCAGCCGGGCGGCGCGGCTCAAGGCGAGAATGCGGGTGACAAGACGCATGAAACCTTCCCCAAGTTTTCCGGCGAGCCTACCGGTGCGGCGTAACGGCCGCCGCCACGACGATCACATTCTGCGCCGATCGTGGGGCACAGTACAAATCGCTCGCTGAACGGAGGTGATGGATGCCTGCCCGGCGCTAAAGGAAATGCCCCAACCGCTGGCCGACCCTGACGGGCATCTCCGGCAGCAAGCCGGCGCGCAGGGCGCAGGCCTGCGGCAGCAGCAGGATCACGGTCGAGCCCATTTCGAACCGGCCCATCTCCGCGAAACGCGCCAGCTTCACACCACGTCCACGCCAGTCGCTGCGCACGATGTGCGCAGCGTATGGAGGTACCTCGGTGCCACTCCAGACCGTGCTGATGCCCGATACCAGCATCGCGCCAACCAGCGCCACCACGAAGGGGCCGTGCGCGCCCTCGAAATGGCAGATCAGCCGTTCGTTGCGCGCGAACAGCCGCGGCACGGATTCAACCGGCGCGGGCGCGACGCTGAACAGGCGTCCGGGCACATGCACGGTTTCGATCAATTCGCCCGCCAGTGGCATGTGCACGCGATGGTAGTCACGCGGCGACAGATACAAGGTGACAAAGTGGCCGTCGCGATAAATTTGCGCGGCCTGCTCGTCGGCCAGCAGTTCGGCCACGCTGTAGGTGCGGCCCTTGGCCTGCAGCATGCGCCCTTCATCGATGCGCCCGGCCTGGCTGATGCGCCCGTCGGCGGGCGCGGACAAGGTGGCATCGTTGCCGGGCGCGCTGCGCGCGCCGGGCTTCAAGGCGCGGGTGAAGAACGCATTGAAATGCGGATACACAAATGGATCGTGCTGCGCGGCCTCGGCCATGTCCACGCGATAACGGCGCACCACCTGGGCGATCATGAAATTCTTCCACGGCCGCCACCTCCACCGGGTGGCGGCGCGCATGATTCGCGAAAGCGTGCGCTGCGGCAGCAGGTATTGCAGCAGAATGGCAGGAGACATGCGCGAAGTGTAACGGGTGGCGTTTTGCGTCAACCCTCGAACGGCGCTCATCTATACTCCGCGCCTTGTTCAGATTTGCGCCAGCATGACCGCCGAACTCGCCACGATCGTCGATTGCATTCGTTACGCTGCCAGCCGCTTCAACGCGGCCGGGCTGACTTTCGGCCACAGCCACGACAATGCGATCGATGAGGCCACGCATCTGGTGTTGTCGTCCGTGCACCTGCCGCCGGATCTGCCGCCCGCCTATGGGCAGGCGCGGCTGACCGCGGAAGAAAAGAAGCGCGTGCTGGAACTGATCGAGCGGCGCATCGGTACGCGCGAGCCGGTGGCGTATCTGGTGGGCGAGGTCTGGTTTGCCGGCATGCGTTTCAAATCCGACCCGCGCGCGCTGGTGCCGCGCTCGCCCATCGCGGAGTTGATCGAATCGGGATTCACGCCGTGGCTGGACGGCCGCGTGGTCGAGCGCGCGCTGGATCTGTGCACCGGATCTGGCTGCATCGGTATCGCGATGGCCGCGCACAATCCATCATGGCGGGTCGACCTGGTCGATGTTGATGAAGGCGCGTTGAGCCTTGCGCGCGAGAACATCGCCTTGCATCAGCTTGGGAAAAGCGTGCGCGCGATCCGCTCCGATTTGTTCGACGGCATCCGCGACGACCGCTATGACCTGATTGTCTCGAATCCGCCGTATGTCACCGAACAGGAATTCGCCGCGCTGCCGCCCGAATACCGTCACGAGCCTCAACTAGGCTTGACCGCCGGCGAGGACGGGCTGGATCTTGCATTGCGCATCCTGAGCGAAGCGGCCGATCATCTGAGCGAAGACGGCCTGCTGATCGTGGAAGTCGGTGAATCCGAACGCGCGCTGAGCGAATTGTTGCCGCGGTTGCCGCTGGTGTGGATCGAGTTCAAGGTGGGTCCGATGGGCGTGTTCGCGATTGAGCGACGGGAGCTGGTGGAGCATGCGGACAGCATTCGCATGGTGACAAGCGGGCGATAATCCACGATCGTCATCCCGGCGAACGCCGGGACCCATTTTACTCCCGCGCAAAAGGAGCGAAGAGCAAAATGGATTTCGGGTTCCGCGTTGCGCGCGCCCCCGCAATGACTCAAGGTTTTGCTGTTGCGGTTCCGATTTCCCATTCCAATCCCGAGGCCATGTCCAATTCCTTCGGCAAGCTGTTCACTGTCACCACCTTTGGCGAAAGCCATGGGCCGGCGATCGGCTGCGTGATCGATGGCTGCCCGCCCGGAATCACGATCGCCCCGCAAGATTTCGCGCACGATCTCGCCCGCCGCGCCACCGGCAAGTCGCGCTACACCTCGCAGCGTCACGAAGCCGACGAAGTGGAAATCCTCTCCGGCGTTTACGAGGGCCGCACCACCGGCACGCCGATCGCGCTGTTGATCCGCAATACCGACGCACGCTCGAAGGATTACGACGAACTCAGCGCGACGTTCCGTCCCGGCCACGCCGATTACACCTATTGGCAGAAATACGGCATCCGCGATCCGCGCGGCGGCGGCCGTGCCTCGGCACGCGAAACCACCATGCGCGTCGCCGCGGCGGTGATCGCGAAGAAATGGCTCAACCAAAAATTCGGCGTATGCGTGCGCGGATACCTCGCGCAAATCGGAAACATCCTTCCAGAACTTCCGAATGACGCCGCGATCGATTTCGACGTCGTCGAAAGCAATGCGTTCTTCTGGCCGGTGGCCGCGCAGGTGCGGCAACTGGAGCAATACATCGACGCGCTGCGCAAAGATGGCGATTCGGTGGGCGCGCGGGTCAACGTGATCGCGACCGGCGTGCCGCCCGGCTGGGGCGAACCGGTCTACGGAAAACTGGATGCGGAACTGGCGAGCGCCTTGATGTCCATCAATGCAGTGAAAGGCGTGGAGATCGGCGCCGGCTTCGGCAGCGTGACGCAACACGGCAGCGGACATCGCGACGAAATGCGCCTGGACGGATTTACGTCCAATCATGCCGGCGGCATCCTGGGCGGCATCGCAAGCGGGCAGGATGTCGTCGCCTCGATTGCGCTGAAGCCGACGTCGAGCATCCTGAAGCCAGGTCGCAGCGTGAACCTCGCCGGTGAGGAAATCGAGATGCGCAGCAAGGGTCGTCACGATCCGTGTGTCGGCATCCGCGCCACACCGATAGTCGAGGCAATGGTCGCACTGGTGCTGATGGATCAGGCCCTGCGCCATCGCGCGCAGTGCGGGGATGTGGGCGAGGTGAAGCCGCGGATCGGATAGGAGGGCGTCATGAAGACAAACATCCGCGCGCAGATCCCATGGCGCGACGCGCTGAGTGATGCGATCCGCTATTGGGAACCGCGGCGCATCGTGTACAACCTTGCACTTGCGGTGGTCGTGCTCGTCTCCGCTGTTACGTTCTGGATGCAAATCCGCGACCGGATCAGCTTCGAGCCGTTGCTGGCATTGCTGGTTCTGGCGGTGCTCGCCAATGTCTGTTACTCGGCGGCCTATTTGATGGACCTGCCCATGCAGCTTTCATCGCATGCAGGAATATGGAAGCGCTGGCGCTGGCTGCTGTGGTTGTTTGGCATGCTGTTTGGTGTGGCATTGGCCTGGTATTGGACCGGCGATGAAATCCTGCCGGCGCTGTTGGGCGTCAAGTGAGAAAACATCATTTCATCATCCCGGCGAAAGCCTGGGCCCGGTATCTTTCGAAAGCTTAAAATCAAAGTCACCGGGTTTCGGATCGCAGCTCCGGAATGACATCAAGGCCGCCCGGTGGCATCCAACTAATCGACAACCCGATCCCGGATCCCGATGAGCAAAAAGAATCGTTACAACATCGCCATCGTCGGCGCTACCGGCGCGGTCGGCGAAGCCCTGCTGTCGATCCTCGCCGAGCGCGAGTTCCCGATAGGCGAACTGGTGCCGCTGGCCAGCGAGCGTTCGGCCGGGGAGCAAGTGGAGTTCGCCGGCAAATCGCTGACGGTGAAGAACCTCGCCGTGCATGACTTCGCGGGGATCGATATCGCGTTCTTTTCCGCCGGCGGCAAGGTCAGTCGCGAGCATGCGCCGCGTGCGGCGGCGGCGGGCGCGGTGGTGATCGACAACACCTCGGAATTCCGTTACACGGAAGACATCCCGCTGGTGGTGAGCGAGGTCAATCCGCACGCGATCGCGCAGTACGTCAATCGCGGCATCATCGCCAATCCGAACTGCTCGACCATGCAGATGCTGGTCGCGTTGGCGCCGCTGCATCGCGCCGCGGGCATCGAACGCATCAATGTCGCAACCTATCAATCCGTTTCGGGAGCGGGTCGCTCCGGCATGGACGAGTTGGGCAAGCAAACCGCGGCGCTGTTGAGTTTCCAGCAAGTCGAACCGAAGAAATTTCCCGCACGCATCGCATTCAACGTGATTCCGCATATCGACGATTTCCAGGACAACGGCTACACCAGGGAAGAGATGAAAATGGTGTGGGAGACGCGCAAAATCCTCGAGGATGAGGCGATCGCGGTAAACCCGACCTGCGTGCGCGTACCGGTGTTCTACGGACATTCGGAGGCCGTGCATATCGAGACGCGCGCCAAGCTCGGGGTTGCCGAGGCGACCGCACTGCTGGCGAAATCGCCAGGCCTGGTGGTGGTAGACGAGCGCAAGCCCGGCGGCTATCCGACTCCGGCGGGGCACGCGTCCGGCAAGGACGAAGTGTTCGTCGGCCGCATCCGCGAGGATATTTCTCATCCGCGCGGGCTGGATCTTTGGATCGTCTCGGACAACATTCGTAAGGGCGCCGCGTTGAACGCGGTGCAGATCGCGGAATTGCTGATCGAAAAGTATTTATGATGCGCCCATGAACACTGCCGTTGCCGCCTTCGGAATGTGTTTGGGGCTGCTGCTCTCCGCGACAGCGTTCGCCGCGCAAACCGACGGTGCGCCCGCCTCCGCACCCGGTGCATCACCACAAGCAATCCAGCGGCGGCTGCAACGCACCCAGGCCGAGCTGCAACGGGCGCAAACCGAGCAATTGAAGGCGCGCGTCACGGGGCTGGAACAGCGCAGTGCCGACAACCGTACCGAGCTCGAGCGGCGCGACCGCGAGATCGCCCAATTGCAACGCAAGATTCAGGCGCTCTCGGCCCCTGCCGGATCGGCGCCCGCGTCGGGCCGCAGCCGCTAGCTTTCGGTTGCCGTTTTGCGTGCCGGAGCCTGTTCAGCGCTGCAATTGTGGAATACTCTTGCGCCACCGACTTCGCGCACTTTCTAGTATCCGCGAAGCCGCGAATTCAACATGCGCCGGTCGCCGGGGAACAAACGATGAAGTCCACGTTCAAGCTCACGCTGGCCATTGCCTTGTGTCTGGGCAGCTCGCAGGCGCTGGCCTTGCAACTTGGCCAGATCCGGGTCAAGTCGGCGCTGGATGAGCCGCTGGTCGCCGAAATTCCGATCCAGCTCGACAATCTTACCGAAGCGCAGGGCTTGAATGTCAGCCTCGCATCGGATGCCGATTTCACGCGCGCCGGCCTGTCGCGCGCGCGGCTCGAGCATCTGCGCTTCAGCGTGGTCAACGATACGACCGGCCACAAGGTCGTGCTGGTCACGAGCGATCAGCCGATCGGCGATCCCTATCTCGATTTTCTGCTGCAGGTGAACACCGCCAAGGGCAAGCAACTGCGCGAGTACACCGTGTTGCTGGATCCGGTGATCGCAGCCTCCGCGCCGCAGATTGGCGAGGCACCGGCGGCGGCACCCATTGCCGGGCGCGCGGCGCCGGCTGAAACGGCGCCCCCTGTCAGCCAGCCCACGCCGGCCACACCGCCGAGCAGCATGTTTTCGGCGCCCGTGCAGCAACCCAATGGCGGCGCACCGGCGCCGGTGCGTGCCGCGCCTCTCCCTCAACCGGCGCGTCCGGCACCTTCGGCACCCCCGTCCACGGGTGCGCCCGCGCAATCGCGCAACGGCGAGTACCGGGTCGGCAAGGGGGACACGCTGTACCACATCGCCAATCAGACCCGGCCCGACGCGCAGGTCAGCGTGGACCAGATGATGCTGGCTTTGCAGAAAACCAACCCGGATGCGTTCTATCGCGCGAACATCAATGCGCTGAAGAGCGGTGCGATCCTGCGCATTCCCACCCGTGACGCGGTGAATGCCGCCACGCTCGCCGACGCGCGCGCGCAAGTGCATCGGCAGATGGAGGATTGGAGCGGTGTCGCCGCACGCAAGGCCACCACGGTGGTCGAGAACAATACCGCGCCGGTCGCCCAACCGGCGCCGGGCAAGCCGGCGGCTGCCTCCGACCGGCTGGCGCTGGTTCCGCCTTCACAAGGCGGCGGCGCGGCGGCCAGCCACCCCGGTCAGAAAGGCGGCACCGGCAACGCCGAGATTGCCGGCCTGAAGCAGCAGTTGGCCGGCGCCAGGGAATCCTTGACCAGCCTGAAGCAGGAGAACGGCGATCTGCAATCGCGGGTCAAGGACCTGGAAGACATCAGCGGCAAGAATCAGAAGCTGCTGAGCATGAAGGATGCGCAGATCGCGGAGCTGCAACGCAAGCTGGCGGAGGCACAACAGCAGGCGGCGAAGCCGGTCGCACCCGCCAGCAATGTTGCCGCCACGGCTGCGGGCAGTGCGCCGGCTCCGAAAGCGGGCGCGAGCGCGGCGCCTCCCGTGCCTGCGACTGGCACGACCGCGGCGCACTCGAATGCGCCGAGCGCCGCCGTCGCCGGCGGCACTTCGATCAATGCAACGCAAACGCCGGCGACCACGCCCGCGATGCGCCCCACTTCCGAGCCCGCCGCTGCCCAGAACGAAACCATCGAAGTGCCGTGGTATCGGCAGCCGATCGCATGGGTGATCGGCGGTGTGGTGATTCTCGCGCTGATCCTGCTCGGGCTGTTGCGCCGGCGCCCGCGGCCTCTGCCGGAACCCGAGGTCGAAAACCCGTCGCTCGCCGATCACTTCGGTACATCGCCGCTGGCGCCCGCGCCCGCAACTCCCGACGACAATGTGCAGGAACCGCCATCGCCGGTGCATGGCGAGGCGTCGTCGGAGGGAGAAGCCGCCGAGCCGATCGAGGAAGCGGCACCTTCCGCCGAAGACGAATACGGTTTTGCCTTCGACGATCTGCCGGCCGGTGAGCCGGTGGCGGAAGTGGGCATGGCGGCACCGCAGGAGCCCATCGCCGGTACCGACGAGATCACCCGCGAATATGGCGCGCCGGCTTTTGCCGATCACGCGCAACCTCCCGTATACCGGCAACAGCCCCCGGCAACGCTCGATCGGGACAGCGACGACACCCGCGAGCATCCGGTGCCGGCCTTCAGTGACGATCCGGTGGATACCAAGCTCGATCTGGCACGCGCCTATCTCGACATGGGCGATCCCGCAGGCGCGCGCGCGATGCTGGAAGAGGTACTGAACGAAGGCTCGCAAACGCAGAAGGACGAAGCCCAGAAATTGCTGGAAGGTCAAACCTGACGCACTGGCACGATGCGAAGTAACGCATCGCGCCCCTCACGTTCGGGTGCGGCATGGATGCCGGTCGGAAGCCGCTTCATGGATGGATACTTGCGGGAACAGGGAATCGAATCCGCGGCATGCGCATCGCCCTTGGCATCGAATACGACGGCACTGGGTTTTTCGGCTGGCAGCGGCTGACGCACGGGCCGAGCATCCAGGCCGCCATGGAAGCGGCGCTGTCGTTCGTGGCCGATCATCCGGTCGCGGTGACCTGCGCGGGGCGCACCGATGCCGGCGTGCACGCGCGCTGCCAGGTCGTCCATTTCGACAGCGAGGCATCGCGTGACGAGCGTGCCTGGACGCTCGGCGCGAATACGCGTCTGCCGGTGGGCGTGTCGGTGCTGTGGGCGCGCCCCACACGCGAGGATTTCCACGCACGCTTTGCCGCGCTGGCGCGACGTTATCGTTACACCATCCTCAATCGCGCGATCCGCCCGGCGCTGGATGCGCGCTATGTCACGTGGGAGCGCCGGTCGCTGGATGCCCAACGCATGCACGCCGCGGCGCAGGCGCTGACCGGCGAGCACGATTTTTCCGCATTTCGCGCGATCTCCTGCCAGGCCGCGCACGCGCGTCGCTGCGTGCTGGGGATCGCGGTGCAACGCGAAGGCGAGCGGGTGCACGTGGATATCGAGGCGAACGCGTTCCTGCATCACATGGTGCGCAATATCGTCGGTTCGCTATTGCTGGTCGGCTGCGGCGAACAGCCGGTCGAGTGGATCGCGCAAGTTCTGGGTTCGCGCGATCGCACACAAGCCGGCCCAACCGCGCCCGCGCAGGGGCTGACCTTCATCGGGCCGCGATATCCGGCACAATGGCGGCTTCCACCCGAAGTAACGCGATAAAGCGAGCAAAGCATTCGTCCGCAAAGGATGCGAAGCACGCAAAGAGAGGTTCTATGCTCCGCTTCTTTTGCGTTCTTTGTGGATAAGACGCCTTGATTGGGCTTGCGGTTACATGCCACGAACTCGAATAAAAATCTGCGGTGTCACCCGCCTGGAGGACGCGCTGCTCGCCTGCGAACTGGGTGCGGACGCGATCGGCCTGGTGATGACACCGAGCAGCCCGCGTTGCGTGCCGCGTGATCGCGCGCGCGCGATCCGTCATGCCTTGCCGTCATTTGTTTCCGCGGTGGTGCTGACGCACGATCTGCCTGCCGGGCATGTCGCCGAGATCGTGGACAGCGTGCGGCCGGACCTGATCCAGTTCCATGGCAGCGAGGATGCGGCATTCTGCGAATCGTTCGGTGTGCGCTACATCAAGGCGATCGGCATGGCCGGCCATCTCGATGTGCATGAAGTCGCGGCCGGGCATCCGCGCGCGCGCGGCTTCGTGCTGGACGGCCATTCGCCCGGCGCGCAGGGCGGACAGGGCAGGACATTCGATTGGTCGCGCATTCCACGCGATCTCGACCGCCCGATCATCCTCGCCGGCGGCTTGAACGCGGATAATGTCGTGCGTGCGATCCGGGAGGTGCGGCCGTGGGCGGTGGATCTTGCCAGCGGCGTGGAATCCGCTCCAGGCATCAAGGACGAAAGGAAATTGCGCGCGTTCTTCGCGGCTGTGCGACAGGTCGAGATCGAGTAGCTAAAAATAGTTTGTCCGCGAAGGATGCAAAGAACGCAATCCAGTTTGAAATGCTCTCTTCGCGTATTTTGCGTTCTTTGCGCATTAAAAACCCTTTTCCATTCTGACCATTGAAGTTCGCATGAGCGAGATCGAAGACTTTCACGCCTATCCCGACATCCGTGGCCGTTTCGGTGCTTACGGCGGCGTGTTCGTCGCGGAAACGCTGATCGCGCCGCTGCAGGAATTGACCGCGGCGTACACGCGGCTGCGCGACGAGCCGGCGTTCGTCGCTGAACTCGATCATGACCTCAAGCATTACGTTGGCCGCCCTTCACCGATCTACCATGCGCAACGGCTATCGCAGCATGTCGGCGGCGCCCAGATCCTGCTGAAGCGCGAAGATCTCAACCATACCGGCGCGCACAAGATCAACAACACGGTCGGACAGGCGCTGGTCGCGCGCGCGATGGGCAAGCGCCGCATCATCGCCGAGACCGGCGCCGGCCAGCACGGTGTCGCCACCGCCACGGTCTGCGCGCGTTTCGGCATGCAGTGCGTCGTCTACATGGGTGCGACCGACATCGAGCGGCAGAAGATCAACGTCTATCGCATGAAGCTGCTCGGCGCGGAAGTGGTGCCGGTGACTTCCGGCTCGAAGACGCTGAAGGACGCGCTGAACGAGGCGCTGCGCGATTGGGTCACCAACGTACGCGATACCTTCTACATTATCGGCACGGTGGCGGGTCCGCACCCGTATCCGATGATGGTGCGCGATTTCAACGCGGTAGTCGGCCGCGAAGCACGCGCGCAGATGCTCGAACAGTACGGGCGATTGCCGGACGTGCTCACCGCCTGCGTCGGCGGTGGCTCGAATGCGATCGGGCTGTTCCATGCATTCTTGAATGATCGCGAGGTGCGCATCGTCGGCGCGGAAGCGGCGGGCCTGGGGCTGGCAACGGGACACCACGCCGCATCGCTCGCGGCCGGACGTCCCGGCGTGCTGCACGGCAATCGCACCTACGTGTTGTGCGACGACGATGGCCAGATCACCGAAACGCATTCGGTGTCGGCGGGTCTCGATTACCCAGGCGTCGGCCCCGAACACGCATTCCTGAAGGACAGCGGTCGCGCGGAGTACGTCGGCGTGACCGATGACGAAGCGCTCGAAGCCTTCCATCTGCTGGCGCGCACCGAAGGCATCCTCGCCGCGCTGGAATCCAGCCACGCGGTCGCACAGGCGATGAAACTCGCGCGCGAACTGCCGAAGGACAAGATCGTTCTCTGCAACCTGTCCGGCCGCGGTGACAAGGATGTACACACGATTGCGGAGCGCGAAGGGATGAAGTTGTGAGCACCGAAGATAAGAAAGCCGGGAGCCGGCAGCCGGCTGGCAATGGGCGCATTCCCGCACGCTTTAACCAGCTTCGCGCGAGCCACCGCACCGCGCTGATTCCCTTCATCACAGCGGGTGATCCTTTGCCGGACGCCACGGTCGCGATCATGCACGCACTGGTCGCGGCCGGCGCCGATGTGATCGAACTGGGCGTGCCGTTTTCCGATCCGATGGCGGATGGCCCGGTGATCCAGCACGCCAGCGAACGTGCATTGTCAAGACACGTGGGCATCGCGCAAATCCTGCAGTGGGTGCGCGCGTTCCGCGAGCGCGATGCGGACACGCCGATCGTGCTGATGGGCTATTTGAACCCGATCGAGATCCACGGCATGGAACGCTTCGCACGGGAAGCTGAAGAATCCGGCGTGGACGGCGTGCTGGTCGTGGACTGCCCCATCGAAGAAGATTCAACATTGCAACCGCTGCGCGATGCCGGCCTGCAACGGGTACTGCTCACTGCGCCGACGACTTCCGATGACCGGATGACCAAAGCCATCGCGGCGGCCGAGGGCTATCTCTACTATGTTTCGTTCGCCGGTATTACTGGCGCCTCGCACCTGGATGCGACGGAAGTGGAACGACGGGTACGTGCGCTGCGCGCACAAGCCGGGGTGCCGGTCGCGGTGGGCTTCGGCATCAAGGATGCGCCAGGCGCGGCGGCCATCGGTGGCTTCGCCGATGCGGTGGTGATCGGCTCGGCGCTGGTCGCGCATCTTGCCGGGAGCGCGGGCGCCGACCAGGCCTGTTCGCGCGCACGCGAATTCCTCGCACCGATCCGCGAGGCG
>Ga0134126_10002252_pt1 | contig 24436 bp, 19 predicted proteins | sample KB31752_FD_96881 | JGI IMG/M metagenome (GOLD analysis project Ga0134126, IMG submission 96881) | Terrestrial soil microbial communities with excess Nitrogen fertilizer from Kellogg Biological Station, Michigan, USA - KB3-175-2 | ecosystem: Environmental > Terrestrial > Soil > Unclassified ... | reverse complement strand
GCGATTTCAGCAATGTCCGCATCCACACTGACGCGTCAGCTTCCGATTCAGCACATTCCATTCAGGCGCATGCCTTCACAGCGGGGAGCGAGATCTTCTTTGGCGCCGGACAGTACTCCCCGCACACGGATTCTGGACGCATGCTGCTTGCTCATGAGCTCACCCACGTGGTGCAGCAGGACAGCAGGCCCAGCGGCGTTCTGCACCGGCAGACCAAGGCTCCCCAGGGCGTTGAAGCCGAAGACCCTGACGCACCCCCAGTGATCGAAGATGTCTTTGCCGGCAAAAGCTACGATCGCAAGACCAAAGAGGGCGCTCTGGATTACGCAAAAGATTGGCATACCCAATTCCTGCGTAACTACCAGCCCTACATGACCGAGCCGTATGATCACGCACCCGAAGAGTTCGGCATCAGTTTCTCCAAGCAGCAGCGTACCGGAAGAGCATTCTTCATCTACACGGTGCACTACTGGCCGGATATTCAGAAGCAGGCGGACTCGCTGGCGCCTGCCGCGATATTTCAGTTGATCAGCGATGACGTCAATGCAACGAACCGCGAATGCGAAACTGAGGCAGAATCGGCCAAGCGCATCGATCCGGCGAGTTATCGAACGCTATTTCCTGAGACCTTCGCGCAGGACTACGATGCGGAGGCGAAAAAGTCTCGCGAAGAGGCAGCCAGGGAACGCGACTCCGAGGAGAAGTGGAAGACGGAGGCCGCCAAGAAAAAGGACAAAAGCACATTTGTTCTGTTCGGCGCCGGCGAATACCGCCCCATCTTCTATGCGGATTTGCTCGAGGCCGAAGCCGCGCGGATCCGCAAAGGCCAGTGGTCGTCCCTTGGATTCACAGATCACAAGGTTTTCTTCTGGATGGACGCGGACACCAAGGCAGAGACCGTGGCGGGGTCGGAGTACGACGCCTACATCGAGCAAACGGACGACCCGAGTAAAGCGTGGACCGAGGCACTCGATACCAAGCAGCAATGGCGAGGCGATCTCGATAAGCAGAACAAGGACGACGAAGATACCTCCGCGACAGAAAAGGACCTGGTGCAGTTGACCGTGATAGCCAGTCTGATGCGCAACAAGGTGGGACGGGAAGTGCTCTCGGCAGAGGTAATCGATTCTTGGAACACCGCGGACATGGCGATGATTTCCATTGCGCCGGCCGTGAACAAGGATGACCTCTCCGACGATGTTCAGACGGCTACCAAGGAGCCAGTGGAAATATTCTTTGAGGAGCTGTGGGGTGCGGTGGCGGCTCCCCAGGGACCGGTAACGGACGCCGATCTCGACGACCTTATTGTTAGCGCCAGAATCAATCTCCAGCACGCTCACACCAAGTCCGACTGGAAGGTCGTCTTCGCTGACTATAACGATGTGGTCGAAGCGATGGATAACTACATCTCTTCGGAGCTTACGGCGAAGGGGAAAAAGGACGAAGCCGATCAGCTCACCGTGATTGGCAGCCGCGCGCGTGCGCTTAACGACCTGCTCCAGGACCACCCGGACGCACAGAAGGTGCGGGCGGTCTTTTACCCCAAAGATCAACTGCAGAATACCGGCGATCCGGGCACCCCGAACTTCTCCGCTCTCGGAATTCCGCTGTACTTCTATCTATATCGCGAAAGCGGTGAGTGGAACCTTGTCGACATCACGACACCCCACCAGGTCAAGGTGACAAGCGGCTCGGGAGGCACCTTCGATTCGCCAGACATGAGCATCTTCGCCGATGTGAATTCCAAGCTTCGCTTTCCCGATGGCCGCATCGAGTTCTATCTGCCGAACGGGACCGCGTGGCGGCAGGTATGCAACACGCCTTGGAGACTGTCGGAGTGGCTCTCCTGGATCGGCATCGGCATTGCCGCCATCGGTCTTGCCATTGTCACCATGGGCGCCTCCATCCCAGCCGAACTCATTCTGCTCGGCGCCGCGGTCGGCGTGGCCGCCGGCGTCTCCGACATGGCGGAGAAAAAGTCCGCAGGCGTGCTTACCACCAAGGACATTGCAGTCGACGGCCTGCAGATCGCCGCCAGCCTTCTCACCGCGGGCTCCATGAAACTCGGGCAGGTCGTGGTCTCCGAGGCCGTCGCAGCCGGAATCAGCGTGGCAGAGGTCGGTGGCCTCGCCGGAAAGCTCTTTGTTCCGATTACCCTTGCCGCGGCGGGCGTCGACGTAACAAGCTTTGCCGTACTCACCGCCGACTCCATCGCGGCAATGAAACAGATCGACGACCAGCCGGGCACCGCGGAAGATAAGAAACTGTCCAAGCTTCGCCTGATCGCACAGTGGATCGGCATGGGCACGCTCACCTTCCTCGGGGTTCGCGGCAGTATCAAAACTGCCGGAATGGGCATGCACATTGGCTTGGGCCCCGGTGGCGAACTCGCGGCCTCTGCCCTGCTCGGCGATGAGGAGCTGCTGCAGTCCGCAGGCCGCATGAAGAATGCCGGAGATATTACCAAGCTCCTGGGAGACGAGTCCCTCTCTCAGGATCTGCGGGATCGCATCCGGGCCGCGTTTTCCCACGCCCTGACCAACGGGCCCATTGCCGAACGCAAGCTCGATGAGCTGGTCGCTCGCCTGCGCGCCGCCAAGACCCCTGACGCCATCAATTCCGTGTTGGACGAAATGGCGGCGCGCAGCCGCATCGGAGCCTTGTCGGACGGAAACGTCGCAGCCAGAATCTCCGCCGAGGATGCGGCCGCCATCGGCCAGTTGAAGGAAGAGGTCTTGCAGGGGCTCAAGGGTGCCTCGCCTCGCGATCTCGAGTCGCTGGCCAAGGTGCTCAAGGCCGATCCGCATGTGGGAGCGCGCCTGGTTGCGGAGTATGGGCCAGAGATCATCGAGTATCTGCGAACCAACCCAATGCCCGAACTCGGCCAGCTCGAAGACATCCTTGCCAAGAAACGAGCGGAAGTTACTACGCGAGTCAAGGACCTCGCCGAAAGCATCGATACCACCAAACCTCCGGAGGGAGGCTGGAAGTTCGACGACGGACGCGGAGTCTATACCGACTCCGACGGTGTCACCAAGGTCATCGAAACTACGGTGCGTGGACCGAATGGCGCCGAAGGGTTTTTCGAACGCGCTTACAATCCAGTCACCAAGCAACTGGAACTCCGCATGGCGTTCATGCGCATGAGGGGCCAGAAGAAAGCCCTGCCCAGCATGATCGGCAAACAGGGCTCAGCCCCCGAGATGGTCGCGGGCAAGGGCACTCCGACATTGCAGTACCTTACCATCTACCAGATGAAGTTGCTGGGGGTGCCTGTAGGCGAAGGCGCTGCCGGACTACGATCGATCCACATGAGCAATATTCAGAACGTCGAGACCATTGTCCATCTCCACTGGCTCCAGCAGAAGTACCCCGGGATGGCGATGGATCAGTTGATCGAATTCACGCCTTCGCTCAAGTACGCCGACACCACTGCCACGCAGACTGGATACACTCGGTCTGGAACCCCGAAAGTTACGGGAGGCGAGCAAAGCCCGATCCGGGAAATCATGGCCCACCAGGAGAATGGCAAACCCGACCTGATTGCAAAGAACAAGGCTCTCCTCGACCAATATGGGTTCGACCGCAAAACTGTCATGTACATGAAATTCGATGTCGATTTTCAAGTAGTGCCCAAACCTTAGGTGAGGTGCATTTTGGAAACGGAACAACCACTCCGTTTGACTCTCGTTTGGGAGCCGCCACGGCTGCCGCTAACTCCGATGAGCTCAGGGCCCGAGAGCCTGAGTCCATTCCTCGAAGAGCTTGCCCGGCATTTAGGAGCCCCTGTCCCAGTGGAAGTGTGCTTTCTCAAAGATCTTCGATCGGACGCGGATTTTGTGCTGCTCTCGGCAAGCATCGCGCCATCGTTGGCGTTGGCGGAGTGTGCACCGCAAGACCAGACGGAATTGGCGACGAAGTTGGTTCCGCTGCAGGTCAGCGGCACCAGGATCTTTGAAATGTTGGAAACGCTCACTCTTCCGGCCGCTGTACCCAGTCTTGCCATGGCCGAGTGGCAAGGTTCCCGTCATGAGGAAGACGGCGCCAGTGGGCTCTACGGACTGAAAGAAATTGGGCGCGCCGCGGGAGCCTCTTGCGTCGATCTGTTTACTTCCCAGCATTATTGCTATTTGGAGAGTAGTTCACACAGAGGCTTGCCGCATTTGCTCTCGGATTACCTTCGCGCCTTGCTCCGGATGCGCTCCCTCGCACACTAGTGGGCAGGCCGCTGGGCACGCTGCAGTAACACCACGGGGAAGCTAGATCGAGGACGTACCCATGCTTTTCTATTGGCTGGTGATCGGCATCCTGGCCACCTGGCGGGTGACTCACCTCGTCGTGGTCGAAGCCGGACCCTGGGACGTCTTCGGTCGCATCCGCCGCGCCGCCGGCCACGGCGTTATCGCGGAATTGTTTGGCTGCTTCTACTGCTTCAGCCTGTGGGTCGCGGCTCCCCTGGCATATTGGCTCGCCTCCACCTGGATTCACCGTCTCCTGCTCTGGCCGGCCCTGTCGGCCGGAGCCGTCCTGCTCGAGCGCCTCGCCTCCTGTGGCGAGCCCGCGCCCCAACCCCTCGTTCTCGAAGATCAGGAGGATTCCCATGTGCTGCGGAGCTAAATCCACGCCAAGACCCAACGCCGCCCGGTTCCTCGCCCCTCGACCGCAGGCCGGCCCCTCTCCCGAATCCGCTCCACCCGCCTCGGTGGTCTTCGAGTACACAGGCGCCACGGGTCTCACCGTCGTCAGCCCCGTCACCGGCAAGCGCTACCGTTTCGACGCCCCCGGCGCGCAGCTTACCGTCGACCCGCGCGACCACAACATGCTCCTCTACGTGCCCAACCTGCGCCCCACCCGCTTCAGCCGCTAACGGCTAATCTATGGATTTCCATAGAACACCGATCCGATCTGAGTTGCTGTAAGCTATTTAATCCATAGTGGCTTACGCAATATTCTAAAAACCGGATAGAAAAGGGGGGAGGGGGTACCGCCCTTTTAACGGGAAACTCCCGGATTTCTCCGGGAGCAAAGCTACGTTAGCATCGCGCCAGCGAGGGGGATGTGACCGCTGTCACGGTTCATCGGGTGTGCCTATGTCTGACGGCTGTCACAGGCCCGGATGATGATCGACCGAAGGGCGCGGATGATCATGCTCCGGCGGCGGAACAAAGGCTTCCGGCTTCAGGTGCCCGCGATGGCAGGTTCCGCACGTCACTTTCCCCTTGCCCTCGTCCACCATGCTGACGTAGTTCTCGTTGATCTCGCCGGTCATCTTGACCATCAGCCGCGCAGCCTTCTTCTCCGGCTTGGAGTCATCGGCGAATTTCAGCACCGGCCACCCGTTCGGACCCTTCTTTCCCGGATCGGCGGTATGGCAGGTATCGCAATGCACGCCGAGAGCTTCGGACCAGCCGTGCATGATGTGGTGCACCTGGTCGCCCGTCAGCGTCTTGGGCAGCACCTGCAGATTCGTCGGCGCGGGCTCGTGCTCGTGCTCCGGATGAGCAGTTCCGCCGGCGGTGGATTGCTCGGCTTGTGCCGGCTGCGTCGGCTGCTGCGGAGCCTGGGCAGCGGTCGAGACGGCCACGATTGCCGCAGCCAGCACAGCGGCCGCGGCGGCTGGTAGAGACAGCGAAGATGTTTTCAAGCGGAAGGACCTCACCCAGGAAATAGTTTCGGGGAAATACTACCCTCTAAGACGACGAATCAGGGAATTGGGACGCGTCGGCTCTTCAGATTCTTTGGCCCGGAAACGCAGGCGTTCCCCGGCACGGCAAAGCGAAGCGGCCAATCCACCGCCGCATTCGTCTCGTTGATCCCGATGCGCGGAGTGGCCAGCGCCTCCGCGACGCTGAATCCATCGTCACGCACCTGCAGCGGGGAATTCGCTCGGGTCACGTCCAGCCCGTTATGGCTGGTGCGCAGCACCCCGAGCGCCTGGCACAACCGGCTTGGTCCCGACGTCAGCAGCTTCGGGAAACCCTTGCTCCGCGACGCTTCGGAGGAAAGGCCGCGGTTCGCCCCCATCTGTTCCAGTCCGGCGAGCGGCTCCAAGGCGCGCAGCAGGACGCACCCGGCCTGTCCCTCGCTTTCGCAGGAAATGTTGAGGCAGAAGTACATGCCGTAGATCGAGTAGACGTACGTGTGCCCCGCAGGCCCGAAGAGGACGAGATTGCGCGGCGTGGGGCCGCGATGCGAATGGGCTGCAGGATCGGGCGGCTCGTTGTGCGGGCCAAGGTAGGCCTCGACCTCGACGATGCGCCCTATCATGCGCTGTCCGTCGCCGCCACGGATCAGCAGCTTGCCCAGCAAGCGAGCACCCACCAGTTCCGGCCGCGTCTCATAAAAGGAGCGCGGCAGCAGCCGCCCCGGCATCTTCATTTGGGATGGGCCTTGTTCCATTCCTTGATCAGAGACAACACTTGTTCGGCATGACCCTCGGGAGTTACTTTGTGGAAGACATGAAGAAGGGTCTGGTCGGGGCCGATCACGAAGGTCGTCCGCTCAATGCCCCAGACCTTCTTTCCATACATGTTCTTTTCCTTCATCACTCCAAACTGATTGCAAACTCGCTCGTCTACATCTGCAAGGAGTGTGTACGGCAGGTTGTACTTGGCTTTGAACTTGGCCTGGGCTTTCGGAGTATCGCGGCTGATGCCGAGCACCACCGCACCCGCCTTCTCCAGCTTTGCAAACTGGTCGCGGAACCCGCAGGCCTCGATCGTGCAGCCCGGCGTATCCGCTCTTGGATAGAAGAACAGCACCACCGGCTTGCCGGCGTAATCGGAAAGGCTGACCGTCTTATCCTCGTCGGTTTGCAGCGCAAAATCGGCAACTTTTTCGTGCGATTCCATGGGGTTAACCCCCTCAGGTGAAGTGAGTGACCGTCCCTCAGCATTATTCCCGACCGACCGGCCCAGTGTCATCGCGCAGCGAAAGCACCGCTGTCATCCTCAGCGAAGTCCCGAGCGCTTTTTGCTCCGGGCCTCGTCGAACGACCTGCATTTCAAAGCTGCTCCTCGCCGCCATCTCGCTCGCAGTCGCTCTGCCGGCTCTCGCCCAATATCCCGGGCAAGTTGATCCGAGAGACGCGCAGAAAGATTCTGCCAAAGCTCCCATTCTTCGCGCCGTCGCGGTGCTCGAGTGGACCGGCGAGCCCGGCAAGCCCAAGGCCAGCCGCATCGTTCCGATAACGGTCTACGACGGCCAACAGTTGCAGGACGGCGGCCTCTACCTGTCGCGCCCGCAGCCCCTCGCGATCGCCGAGGAAACCGAGTACCAGCTTAAAAAGAATGGTCGCACCACCGGCCTTTTCGATGTCACCCATTCCGGGCGGGTACTGGGTGCGTGGGCGGGCTTCGGCGAGTGGAAGCCTCTGCCCAAGCCGGCCAACACGGACTCCGCGCCGCCCAAAATCGACGATGAGGACGACAGCGACGATAAGCCCGTCCTGCACCGCAAGCACCCGGCCGAAGCGGATACGGGCAAATCGGCTTCCTCCGGCACGCCCGCCGGCGACGACAACGGCCCCCCCACGCTGCACAAGCCGGCCCAGGATGACAGCGACTCAAAACCGGTCAGCTCAACCGACACGACTCCCATCGACCCCGACCGGCCGGTGATGAAGAAGCCGAAGCCCGCGCCTGCTGAAGTCCCCGCGGATGCCGAAGGAAATGTCAGCTCTCTGCCGGGCATTACAGATCCGGACCGGCCGCGGCTGATGCGGGGCAAGTCGTCCGGCAGTTCGGCAAAGGTGGAGCCGACCCTCATGGGCCTGCCGCCCGACATGCAGCAGGCGGTCGCCGTCTCCGATGCCCGTAACCTTCCCGACCATCCCTGGACCTACAAATGGGCCAATCCCGATGACCAGGACAAGATGAAGGCGCAGCTTGAGGATATCGCTCGCAAAGAACTCGGCCTTGCCCAACCCTCGCCCGCTCCGGCTCCGGCTAAATCAACTTCAGCCCGCCGCCGGGCCGCGAAGAAAGCTGCTCCATCCCCGACCGAACCCGAGCCTGCGCCCATTGAGGACGAGCAGTTCCGCGTTTTCGAGCTGGCATACGGCTCCGGAGCCACGCTCGTGCTGACCGCGCACACGCAAGGCGCCCTGGCCGACGAGAAGTTTGTCACCCTGATCGCCCAGCCGGACCTCTATGGCAGCGCACTGGTGCTTTTTAAACAGGTTACCGACGGCGCCCACCTGGACGAGAATCCGCGCATGCGCCTGGTCGATGCCGTAGACGCCCTGGCCGACAATCGCGGCGAACTCCTTTTTGAACTGCGCGGCCTTACCTCCCGGCAGTTCGCGCTCTATCGTGTGCTCCGCGGCCAGGCGGAGAAAATCTTCGTCACTTTCGGCGGCAATTTGGGCGTCCAGGTCACCGACTGATCGTCGCACTGCGGACATGTGGCGAGCTTCGCACCAGCCGGACTACCTCGGGGTCTCCCGGCCCTGATGAGGAGGGGCGACCCAAGGGTCTTCACCGGGAATTCAGGTTTTCAGCCAACCCTATTCCACCCATACGCTACAATGAAGTATGGGTGGACGTGTGCGCCATCCGCGTGAGGAAATTCTACCGAATGGCATCTGTCGTCTCCGTCCCAGCTCGTCCTGAAACCACAACCGTCCCCACCAAGCCCCTTCACGACGTCTCTGAATCCGCTGATTCCGGCCGGGTTCATGCCGTAGCCGCCCGTGCGCAGGTCAAGATGGGTCGAGCCGCCACCGTACCTTACGGCATTAACTGGATCACCCTTATTGCGATGATCGCATTCCATGTGGGTGCCGTGGCCGCCTTGTTTTTCTTCTCGTGGCAGCGGCTGGCCGTCTCGTTCGTGCTTTACGTGCTGGCAATCAACGTGGGTATCGGGATGTGTTACCACCGTCTGCTGACCCATCGCGGGTACCAGGTGCCGAAGTGGCTCGAGTACGTGATGACGCTCTGCGCCACGCTCTCGCTCGAAGGCGGGCCCATGTTCTGGGTCGCCACCCACCGGGTGCATCACCAGCTCAGCGACCACCAGGGCGACCCCCACACTCCCCGCGAAGGCGGATGGTGGGCGCATGCCGGCTGGATGCTTTTCGGCGAATCGATGCACGATCAATTCGATGGCCTGTCCCGCTACGCGCCGGACCTGAAAAAGGACAAGTTTCACATGTGGCTGAGCGAGTATCACTGGCTCACCATCACAATTACAGGCGCGCTGCTCCTGGCCGGCGGGTGGTATTTCGGTGGCCCAGTGAACGGCATCGCCATGGTGCTCTGGGGTGTGTTCCTGCGTGTCACCGTGGGTCTGCACGCCACGTGGCTGGTCAATTCCGCCACGCACCTGTGGGGCAGCCGTCGCTTCCCCACCAAGGACGACTCCCGCAACAGCTGGTGGGTGGCGCTTCTCTCTGGCGGCGAAGGCTGGCACAACAACCATCACGCGCACCCGGTTTCTGCCCGCCACGGACTCAAGTGGTACGAGGTCGACCCCAACTTCTGGGGCATCTGGATCCTTTCCAAGCTAGGCCTGGCGCGCAACATCAAGGTGGCACAGTACGATCCGGAGAACCCCCGCCCCGCCGGCATGTAAGCCCCGCAATTTAAGCATGACAAAGGCCGCGCACGCGCGGCCTTTGTGTTTCTGCGTCTCGATGCCCGCTCAGCCTGCCTTCACGGCGGCCTCAATCTGCTTGGCCGAGTTCTTCGCCTTCCTCGTTTCTTCAAAGTTCCGGGCTGCCTTGATGACCTGATCGCGCGCATATGCCGCGTCGTGCCAGCCCTTGATCTCCACGCGCTTGCCTTCCAGATCCTTGTAGATGGAGAAGAAGTGCGTGATCTCCTTCAGCATGTGGGGATAAATATCGGTGTAGTTCCACACGTTGGTGTAGCGCGGGTTGTTCTTGCCCACGGCGAGGACCTTTTCATCGAGGACGCCCTGGTCCAGCATCTCCAGCAGGCCGATGGGCCGCACTTCGTGCACGCAGCCCGGAAACGTGGGATGCGGCACCAGCACCAGTACGTCAAGGGGATCGCCGTCGTCGCTCAATGTGGAAGGAATAAAGCCGTAATCCCCGGGATAATGGACGGGCGAATGCAGGTTGCGATCCAGCTTGAAGACGTGCAATTGCTTGTCATACTCGAACTTGTTGGTGCCGTCCTTGGGAATCTCAATTACCGCGCGAAATACTTCCGGCGAGCGATCGCCAATGGGCAGCTCAAGATAGTTCACCATTTCACTTGCTCTCCTATAGGGTGGGTCGGTGATGCTTCACGAGGTTGGATGCCGCAAAACGCGCGGAATCGGGCAGGTGGACCGGGGATCGATTCTGGGCGCCGGGGAACGGGATGGGCGGCTTGCCCACAGGCCCGTCCACCCGGCCCGCGGGATGCCTAAGAACTATAATCACGGATGATGAAGGCACATGTCTATGTCACGCCAAAACCATCGGTCCTCGATCCGCAGGGCCAGACCATTCACAACGCGCTGCGCAAGATCGGTTACGGGCAGGTGGACGGCGTGCGCCAGGGCAAATATTTTGTGCTTTCGCTAGCCGACGGCGTCCCCGCCGCCGACGCCCGCACGCAGGTTGAGAAGATCGCCCGCGACGTGCTCGCCAATCCCGTGATCGAAGAGTTCACTTTCCGCATCGAGGAATGACAACCGAGGACCACGGCCCAGCCCACGGCGCCGCATATGCGCCAGCGAGTGCGGCTTGGAGAAGCAGGTGGGCCCGGCCCGCGCTCATCGCGGCTGCGGTTCTGCTTGCAATTGCTGCCGGCGCATTCCTCTGCCGCACTCAGTTTGAACGCGCATTCGTCGCTTACCGCGTTTGCCGCGCCGGCATCTTCACTCCGCCGCCTCCCACGCCGGGCCAGTCGCAATGGAACTACCGCTGGCGCAATGCCCGCTTCTACTGGGATTTCTCCGCTCTGCACATCGCGCGTGAACAGCGGCTGAACCAGCTAAACCCCGAACTGCGCCCGCTTGTTCGCGAGCTCGGCAGGCGTCAGGCCGCGGGCCAGAACATGCAGTACTCCATGCACATCGACCGCGAGATCCGCTGGCGCCTCAATTTCACGCCCGACGTGGCGGCAACTCGCGCGCGCATCGATGACCTGCGCCAGAGCCTGAATCAGCCTGACAAGCAGGCCCAGGCCACGCAACAGCAGCCGGAAGACGGCAGTTGGGCCATGGGCATTGATCCCCGCATCTGGTATCTCCGCTTCTACTACACCGTGGAAGACGGGCTTTCGAGCAAACACGATCCCAAGTATCCACTGCGCCTGCTTGACCGCATCAATTCCCCGCAGAAGCTCGACGCGCAGCTTGACTCGGCGCTCTACGATGACTTCACCCGCACCGGAGAATTCAAACGCGAAGAACTCGACGAGACCGCTTCGGCCCTGATGCGGCTCCTCTATGGCCACAAGCGCACCGGATACACATTCGATCCGAGGCTTCCCGCCGCCATGCGCGACTACATCGACAAGTGGCAGAATCCTGAAACCGGCTGCTGGGGACAATGGGTCGTGGATCGCTACGGCCGCATCTGGAAGATGGACGACACCGGAATCACCTTCCATGTCATCAGCGATCTTCATGGGCAGGTCCAGCATCTCGATCGCATCGCGCGCCGGCTCATCGAGCTGGACAAGCTCGATTTCCCCGCCGGCCCCCGCATGAGCGGACACTATGAGAACCACTTGAATTGGGACCTGGTGATCGTTTTCCGCTATGCATGGCCCTCGCTCGATGAGGCCACGCGGGCGCGCGTTCGAGACCATATTCAGCGCATGCTCGACTGGTGCCTCGCGGAGTCGTTAAACCCGGACGGATCTTTCAAGACAAGCGAAATCGACGACACTCTGGGCGATGCGCAGATGTATGGGGCCTTGTTCCTGCGCGATACCGGATACTTCGATCCGGCGCAGCGTTTCTGGACCGGCAAGAGCTTTCCCCAATCGGAGGCTGTGCGCGCACGAATCAAGGCTCGCCTGCAGCAGATGGGTCTGGGAGACCCCAGTCTGAAGGAAGCCTACGACGCGGTGACCGCGGGGCAGTAAAGATGCAGCGTCACCGGACCACTCGGCCACCCGTCCGGTCCACCACTCGCATAAAATGAATCCATGTGTGGAATCGTGGGTTATGTGGGCCGGAAGGAAGTGGTTCCGGTCATCATCGAAGGACTGCGCCGGCTTGAGTATCGCGGTTACGACTCGGCGGGCATCGCCGTGGGCTCGCCAGGAGCAGCCTTGCTGCAAGTGTGCCGCGCACCCGGAAAACTCCGCAAGCTCGAAGACGTCCTTCGCGATCATCCGCTGACCGGCACCTTCGGCATCGGCCACACGCGCTGGGCCACCCACGGCCGCCCCACTGAAGAGAATGCGCATCCCCATCGCGACTGCTCCGGCCGCATCGTCGTCGTCCACAACGGCATTGTCGAAAATTATCTCGACCTCAAGCGCGAGCTCAGCGCACAGGGTCACAAGTTCGTCACCGAGACCGACACCGAGATCATCGCCCACCTCATCGAGCAGGTTCTCAAGGACGCGGAAGCCGGCATCCCCCTCAAGCTCGAAGATGCCGTACGCAAAGCCGTGAAGCGCCTCACGGGCGCCTTCGCCCTGGGCATCCTGTCCTCCGCCGAACCCGACAAGATCATCGTCGCGCGATCCGGCCCGCCCGTCGTCATCGGCGTGGGCGACGGCGAATTTTTCGTCGCCTCTGACGTTCCCGGCATCCTCCACCACACGCGCAACATGATCTTCCTGGCCGACGGCGATATGGCCATCCTCGCGCCCGATGGCGTCACCCAGACTGACTTTGAGGGCCGGCCGATTCAGCGCGAACTGCAGCGCATCCAGTGGGACCCCATCCAGGCGGAAAAAGGCGGCTACAAGCACTTCATGCTCAAGGAAATCTGGGAGCAACCGCGCGCCATCACGGACACCACGCTCGGCCGCGTCTCGCTCGATTCCGGCAAGGTCTTCCTCGGCGAAATGGACATCGACGACGAGGAGCTCGCCGCCGCCTCCAGCATCAACATCGCCGCCTGCGGCACAAGCTGGCACGCCGGCCTCGCCGGAAAATACATGATCGAGCGCCTGGCGCGCTTGCCCGTCGACGTCGATTACGCCAGCGAATACCGCTACCGCAATCCGATTCCCGACCGCAACGCGCTCGGCCTGCTCATCACGCAATCGGGAGAAACCGCCGACACGCTCGCCGCGCAGCGTGAGATGGTCGCCCTCGGCTCCAAGACCGTCGCCATTTGCAACGTGGTCGGCGCCATGGTGGCGCGCGAGGCGCACGGCGCCATCTACACTCACGCCGGCCCCGAGATCGGCGTCGCATCTACCAAGGCCTTCACCGCGCAGTTGACCGCGCTATTCCTGCTCGCCCTCAAGCTGGGCCAGTTGCGCGGACGCCTCGACAAGGACCGGTCGGTCGCGCTCATGGAGGAGCTCGGTCGCATTCCCGCGAAGGTCGAAGCTGTTCTCCGCTCCTGTTCCGCGCCGTGCGAGCAGCTCGCGCGCGACTTCTCCAACGTCCGCGATTTTCTGTATCTCGGCCGCGGCATTCATTTCCCTATTGCCCTGGAAGGCGCTCTCAAGCTGAAGGAAATCTCCTATATTCACGCCGAGGGCTATCCCGCCGGCGAAATGAAGCACGGCCCCAACGCGCTCATCGACGAGAACCTGCCCGTGGTCGTGCTGGCCACGCGCGACGAATCCGACCCCGCTTCCCGCCTGCGCTACGAGAAGACGCTATCGAATATCCAGGAAGTGACGGCGCGCAGCGGCCGCGTCATCGCCATTGCTACGGAAGGCGACACCACCATCACCGAACTGGTGGAACACGTGCTGCACATCCCCGCTACCATCGAGCTGCTTTCGCCGCTGGTTGAGATCGCGCCCCTGCAGTTGCTGGCCTACTACATCGCCGTGCGCCGCGGCTGCGACGTCGACCAGCCGCGCAACCTGGCCAAATCGGTCACTGTCGAGTAGGGCTTCGTCGATCACTGCCTGATGAGGGGCTTGCGGGCGCGGAACCGGAATGCGTGACCGTCGGTATCCACGCGAGCGTCTTCAAATCCCGCCGCTGCCAGGCGGCCGGCGAAGGTGGCCGGATCCACCGGTACGAGCGTGTCGAAAATGTGGAGCCAGCGCATGGCCCGGCTCTGCAGACTGTCTGTGCCGGCGAAAAAGCCACCCGGACGAAGCAATCGGAACGCCTCGCCGACCAGCCGATCCTGCAGCGCGGGCGATGGAACGTGATGCAGCATCGTAAAACAGACGGCAGAGTCAAAGGAATCCGACGCGAGCGATGTGCGTGTAGCGTCTTCGCAGAGCACGGTCACATTTTGCCCGGCAGTCCGACGACGCAGATTCTCAGCCATGCCACCGTGAATCTCGACGCACGTGAGTCTCGGCACACGATGCATGAGCTGATCGGTTACTGCGCCGAATCCGGGACCGATCTCCAGCACCTCGTTGCCGAGGTCGACTCCTTCCAGACTCCAGGGAAGAACATTTTGTTCGACCATCCGTCTCCAGCGGTTTGAGAGCAGAGCAGGCGGTGCGCCAGATTCATCGATTCACCTCGGCGGAAGAGTGCGGGAAGCGGGGGTGAATCCATCATCAAACCAGCAAGGCAGCCAAAGCAAGTCAAGCGCGGCGAGAACCGCCCGAACGCGAATCGCCCCTTCTCAAGGCCTTCAATGAAAGCAATCGCATTTTGGCCATTTGACACATGCCCTTATCATGGGACACGACGATGCGCCGTGTTGGGAAAACCCCTGCCTCACTCCTTTGCCTTGGGGTGCTGCTGTTGTTCATGGCCGCGAGCGGCCCCGCGGCGCGCGCCCGGAGCCACGCTTCCACGCCCTCGCAAGAGACCGGTTTTCTCAATCGGCAACTCACGTTTAAAGGTGTGAACTACCGGTTTCAGGTGTATCTGCCGGAAGAGTATCGTCGGAACGACCACCGCCACTGGCCCATCATTCTCTTCCTGCACGGCCGTGGCGAGCGCGGCGGCGAAGGCATGTGGCAGACGCAGATCGGCTTGCCATTGCAGGTGCGTGACCATCCGGACCGTTGGCCCTTCATCATCGTCATGCCGCAGTGCCGCTATCCGAGCTTCTGGACCGACCCTGACATGCTCGCCATGGCCACGGCTGCGCTCGAGCAGGAGACCGCAGAGTTTCACGCCGACGCGTCGCGCACGTACCTGACCGGCATCTCCATGGGCGGATACGGCGCCTGGGAGCTTGCCAAGCTCTATCCCAAACGCTGGGCAGCCATCGCCATCGCTTCCGGCGGCGTCTTCTGGAGCTACGCTCCGGAGCGCTGGCAGAAGGCCTCCACTTTGCCCGCCGAATACGCCCGGGCCGTGGGATCGACCCCGGTCTGGATGTTCCACGGCAGCGAGGACAATGTTGTGCCCGCCCGCGAAAGCGAGCTGATGTATAACGCATTGAAGGCGAACGACGGGCATGTCCGCCTATGGATTTACAAGGGCCTGCATCACGACTCTTGGGCGCGCGCTTATAACGAGGCGGACCTGCCCCGCTGGTTGCTCTCGCACAAGCTCGGCCCGTCCCCCGTTTCGCAGCCCTTCGCGGAGCGTCTTGTGATCCCCATGCATCCTGCCCCCGTCAAGCTCGCACTCGCTGCTCTTGACGCCTTGGTCGGCGAATACCGGGATGCCGGGGGGCACCTCGCCGCAACTCTTTTCCGCCAGGGCGAGCAACTTTACGAAAAAGACCCTCACGGGGAGATCACCGAACTGGAAGCTGAATCTGCGTCGTCCTTCTTCTACCCCAATGGCAGCGTCTGGACCCGCCTGCAGGTCGACCGCGATCCGCAGGGCCGCGTGATCGGCCTGATATACCGGGATGACCGCCACGAAGAAAAATGGGAACGAACCCGGGCTATCGCGCGTACTCCATAACGTTGGAAACGTTCCGGCCGGCTGCCGGCGACCCCAGGAGGCCGATATGTATTGCAGCGCATGTGGAATGGCTTTGGCCGCTGGTCAGCCCCTCTGCCCCCGATGCGGTCATCCCGTAATGGCTCCGCCCCCGGCCTACCCCGGATTTGCCTTCGAATTGTCCAACTATGCCGGCAAAATGCGAGCCCTGAGCACCGTCTGGTTCATCTACGGAGGCCTTGCGATGGCGGCCGGCCTCGCCGGCCTCGCCTTCTCTGACGCATGGCTCGCCGGCCGCATGGGCCCCTGGGGACACCATTCGTTTCCGCCGATGTGGTTCGGGCCCATCATTCACTTCACGTGGTTCTATGTGATCGCCCGTTCCGCTCTCGCGCTCATCGCCGGCTACGGCCTCATGGTGCGCGCTCCCTGGGGACGCGTCCTGGCCATCATTGCCGCGTTCGTCAACATCATCAAGATCCCCTTCGGAACTGCGCTGGCCATCTGGACCCTGGTCATGCTCATGGGTTACCGCAACGCCACGCTCTACGAGCAACTTCCGCCGGGCTGAGTGCCATTCGACACATTCGGCCGCGCGCCGCTCGCCTAAAATCGAACCATGAGCTTTCCTCAAGTCCGCATGCGCCGTTTGCGCCGTAACGAGCCGCTGCGCGCGCTGGTTCGCGAAACCACGCTCAATCCCGGCGACCTGGTCTATCCCCTGTTCATCTGCCCCGGAGAGGGCGTGCGCAACCCCATCGGCTCCATGCCGGGCGTCTTCAATCTCTCAGTGGATGAAGCCGTGCGCGAAGCCGAAGAGGCTGTTAGCCTCGGGATCGGCGGCCTGCTGCTCTTCGGACTTCCCGAGTCGAAGGACGAACAGGCGACCGGCGCATGGTCTGACGACGGCATTGTGCAGAAAGCTCTTCGCGCCATAAAGCAATCCAGCGCCTCCCAAAAGCTCGTCCTCATCGCCGACGTCTGCCTCTGCGAATACACCAGCCACGGCCACTGCGGCACCATCCACAAGACCGGTGAAGATTGGGAAATCGAAAACGATCCGTCGCTCGACCTGCTGGCGCGCACCGCTGTCAGCCAGGCCCGCGCCGGCGCAGACATCGTCGCCCCCAGCGATATGATGGACGGCCGCGTCGCCGCCATCCGCAAGGGCCTCGACACCGCGGGCCTCTCCAACACGCCCATTCTCAGCTACGCCTCGAAGTTCGCGTCTGCGTTTTACGGACCCTTCCGCGAGGCTGCCGACTCCGCGCCCCAGTTTGGCGACCGCCGCAGCTACCAGATAGATGGAGCCAACGCCCGCGAAGCTATGCGCGAAATTGAGCTCGACCTGGAGGAAGGGGCGGACATGATTCTGATGAAACCCGCCATGCCATACCTCGACATCGTGCGCGCCGCCCGCGACCGTTTCGACATCCCCATGGGCGCCTACCAGGTCTCCGGCGAATACTCCATGCTCCACGCCGCCTTCCAGCGCGGCTGGCTCGACCAGAACCGCGCCATGCTCGAATCGCTCGTCGGCATCCGCCGCGCCGGCGCTGACTTCATCGTCACCTACTTCGCCAAAGACGCTGCAAAACTCCTTGGCTGAGGCATGGGCGATCTATCGTACTTCCGGCGTTCCGGCTGATGCCTTCGGTTGGTCTTCCAGAGCGCAAGAAGACCACGCAGCGCGACACGGTCCACTCCCTCGAGAGCATTTTTCCTTTTACTGTGATCTTCCGTGCCCCATCCATTCCGCGTTTTTCTGCGGAATGGGTGGGATTCCAACCAGCTTCCGGTCTACACAATCTCCAAAAATGCTCTAGTCCATCCGCAAAGCCCGCAAGAGGTCGATCCTCGCTGCCCGCTGCGCCGGCAGCGCACACGCCGCGAGTGCAACCGCGATGAGCACGATGGACGCCAATCCTAACGTCAACGGGTCCAGCGTCGAAATCCCGTAGAGCAGGCTGGCCATGCTTCGCGCCGCCAGCATTGTCCCCAGCAAGCCAACGCCGACGCCGGCCAGCGCCATCCGCAGTCCCTGGGATGACACCAGCCACACCACGGCGCTGCGGGGCGAGCCAAGCGCCAGCCGGATGCCGATTTCCTGTGTCCGCTGCGCCACCAGGTACGCGGCGACGCCGTAGATTCCCATCACGGCCAGCAACAGGCCGATCCCCGCGAAGCCAGTCAGGATCATGCCCGTGAACCGCTTGCTTGCCGTCATCTCGTCAAGCAGTTCCCGCATGCTCGCTTGCTCAGAGAGTGGGATTCGCGGATCGAGTGCATGCAACTGTTGTTCGATGGAGCTCTCCAGTGGCTGTGGCGCAAGGTTCGACCGCACCAGCAGATCCTTGAATCCAGAATTCACGGGCTGCGGCATTTGCCGGAAGAGCGCAATGAGCTGCGGAGCCGCGGGCAGCGCCAATCCCTGATCGCGGTTGTCGCGCATGATGCCAACCACGGTAACCGTGACGCGCTGCGAACCCATCCATTCGTCGTCCGCAAGCAATCTGGCGGGCGCGCCCACCTCGATGCGCCGCCCAATCGGATCCTGGTCCGGGAAAAACTCCTTGGCAAAACTCTGGTTGACGATTGCAACCGGAAGCGTCTTCTCTCCATCCGATTCAGAGAAATCCCGTCCCTGTACGAGGGCGATTCCCGCCGTGCGGAGATAATTCGAATCGACAACGCCAAAAATCGTGCTCGGTATGTCCTCGAGCCGCGAGACCGGCTGGCCCTCGATTGAAAACATCATTCGCCATCGGTCAGACGGCGGAAAGATTTCGGTAATCGAAACAGCCTGCACTCCGGGGAGCGCGCGCAGCCGCTCTGTCAACCGATCGCAGAATTGATCAATCGACTCTGGCGTCGCATATTGGGCGGGCGGCAGATACAACTGACCGTGCACCAGGCGGTCGGGCTGGAATCCGAGATCCTGATTCTGCAGCCGCTCGAGCGTCTGGATCAACAGGCCCGCGCCGACAAGAAGAATCAGGGACAGCGCGATCTGCGTGGTCACCAGTGTCTTCCTGAATCCCTGCCGCGAAGTACCGCTACTCGACCGGCCGCCATCCTTCAGTACGCCGGCCGCGTCAACTCGGGTGCTCATCATCGCCGGCGCCATGCCGAACAACAAGCAGGTCGCCAGCCCCGCGACGAACGTAAACAGCACCACCCGCCAATCGAGCGTCAGTTCCCGGAGTTGCGGCAATCGTCCCGGATCACTCAGTCGCAGCGCTCGCGCGGTTGCCCATGCTAACCCGAAACCCAGTCCGCTCCCCACCACCGACAGCAGCAGCATCTCCGCCAGCACTTGCCGCGCCAGCGCCGCTGGTCCCGCGCCCAGCGCCTTGCGCATGGCGAACTCGCGTTGCCGCGCCGTGTTCCGCGCCAGTAGCAGAGCAGCCAGATTCGAACATGCGATCAGCAGGATAAGTCCCACCGCCCCCATCATGATCAGCAGCATCGGTTTCAGGTTGCCGCTACGCATGGCTTCAAGCGGCATCACCGCAACTCCCAGGTTGCGATCGACGGGATAGGTTGCGGCGAGATTGCGAGCGATTCTCGCCAGATCCGCCTGGGCCTCTTCTTTGGTTACACCGGCCTTGAGCAGCCCGATCGTGCCTTCGCCACGTCCGCTTCGCGACTGCTCGCTCCACACGTCGGCAGCGGGCAGAAAAGGCTCCCAGAGGGCCACCGGACGCAACTGGTTGTAACTGTGATTGATCCATCCCGGAATCACATCGGGGACTACTCCGATAATCGTGTACGGCTGGTCGTTGATGCTTAGCGTCCGCGCAAGGATCTTCGGGTCTTGCTGATAGTGTGTGCGCCAAAAAGTTTCGGTAATCACTGCCACGTGATTCCGTCCTGGGAGTCCCTCTTCGGTTTGAAATAAGCGGCCCACGATGGGCCGAACGCCGAACGCTTCGAAGATCTCCCGGGGCGCCAGACCTACCAGCAGTTCCTCAGCGTTTTCGCCGCCTGCAGAGCTGCTCACGTTTTTGCGCCACTCGTCGTATATCGCCAACTTTTCGAAGGTGCGGTTCTGGACCGCGAAATCTCTGAAATCCGGCGCCGACGTTCCTACCGGCTTGCCATCTTTGAGTGACGTAATCTCCACCAGGCGATCGGCATTCGGAAATGCGAGCGGCCGCAGCATGACTGCGTTCAGCACGCTGAACACTGACGTGTTCGCTCCAATTGCAAGCGCCAGCGTCAGCAACACGACCGAAGTAAATCCCGGCGACTTCCGCATCTGCCGCAGGGCATAGCGAGTGTCCTGCCACATGCGCTCCCATACTGCCCAACCCCAGGCCTCGTGGGTTTGTTCCCGGATCAGTGTATGGTTGCCGAAAGCCCGAACGGCGGCATAGCGAGCTTGTTCCGGCGCCAGCCCGTTCTCGCGCTGCTCCTCTTCCTCAATCTCCAGGTCAGAGCGCATTTCGCGCTCAAGATCCTGGCTGCGTTTGCGAAATTGCCAGAAGTGCATTTCCGATCTCCCCGGCGTCGATCACACCGTCCCGCATCTCTTGTTCGTCATCTACTCGGCTCGCAGCGCATGCACCGGGTCAATGGAGGTTGCCGCAAGCGCCGGCGCAACCGAAGCCACAACGGCGGCGCCAAGCAGGACTCCGACAACGGCGAGAAGAACCCACGGGTCGCGTACATTGCCGCTTGTCCAATGCGCAAAGATCCGGCTTAAAGCAATACTGGCGGCAATCCCCATCCCACTCCCGATCGATGCGGCAATCATGGAGAAGCGGGTCACCGTGCCGATAATGTGTTTTCGGCGCGCGCCGAGGGCAATGCGCACACCCAGTTCACGCTTCCTCTGCGCCACGAGATACGACTGAACGCTGTACAGGCCGCAGATGGCGAAGCCCAATCCAAGCAGAGCAAACGCAGTGAAGAGCCGAGCCGCGAATCGTTCCCGCCCCAGGATGTCTCCATTGAGGAGGTCGTTTGCCGTGACCAGATCGCCCACGGCCTGCCCGGCCTCGATGCGATGCACATCCAGTTGGATTGCGTGCAACAGGCCGGCAGGATTGCTTCGCGTTCGTATCGCCACGTCGAAGCCGTCGAACGGCATCATGGAATAGGGGATATACACTGCCGGATACGCGGTTTCGTCCAAGCCCCGGTTGGGTGTGTCTGCCACAACGCCGATGATCTGAAAATGCTGATCGTCGCCAGGAGCCACTAGTCTCCACACATTTCCATTCGCCACCCCATGATTGAGAACAAGGGTCTGGCCGATGGCATCGGTGTGCGGCCAGTAGCGGCGTCGCATGGAGTCATTGATGATTGCAAGGCGAACCGCGTGCGCCGTTTCTCCCGAACTCCATAGGCGACCTTGCAACATTCGAATACCGAGAGTGGAGAAGTATTCGGGGCTTACCTGCTGCGCGATGACATTTCCGGAATTAAGGTTGGAGCCCGGCGCCGAGACGGGAGTGGAGTCAAGGATCAGCGGAGGCAGGTGACCGATGGCCGCCGAAATCACTTTGGGATCGCGGGCGATGGCGGCGCGAATCTGTTCATAAAACTGAGTTCGATCTGCCCAGGTGTTGTGCGCGCCTTCGGTCAGGACCAGGTTGACCGATGCCAGGTTTTGCGGTCGATAGCCCAGATTGGCATTCAGGAGTTGCTGCAGCTTTCGCGCTGTCGCTCCACAGCCCGCGAGAAGGAGAATGGTGAGCGCCACCTGGATAGCGAGCAGAGCCATGTGAATGTTGCGAGCGCTCCATTGTCCGGCAACATTGCGTGCGCTACCCTGCACTGCCTGCCGCAGATCTACGCGCGCGAGGCGCAACGCCGGCCAAACTCCGCACAAAAGCCCGGTCGATGAAGCGACGCCCACGCTGAAAAGCAGCACAGGCACGTTCAATGCGATTGAGCTTTCCGGCGGAAACACGGTGGGAAGGGGCTGAATGAGCAGGTGCACGAGGCGGATGCCCGCAAAAGCGAACAGAATCCCCAGGCCGCCCGCGATGAATGAGAGCAATGCGGCTTCTGCAAGCAATCCATGCAAGATGCGGGCGGTAGACGCACCCAGCGCCTTGCGCATCGCAATCCCTGCCTTGCGGACCTCTCCCCGAGCCAGCAACAGAATGGCCACGTTGACACAGGCGAGGGCCAGGAGCGCGGTAACGGAGACAAAGAGAACGACGAGAAATCCTCTAAAGCGCCCGATGGCTACCTCGTTGATGTGCACAAGATGCACTTTGAATTGCTGAGGGAAGTTTGCCGGCGTCTCCCGCGCAAATGTGTTCAGCAGCGGCGTGAGCGACTGCTCGGCTTGCGCGTCGGTGAATCCGGCCCGCGTGCGGGCATAAACATTTGCGGGACGTCGAGGATCCCGCGAATCGGGCAGAGGAACGTAGACATCGCTGCCTGTCCACGCAAAGCGCTGCGGCAAGACGCCAATCACCTCGAATTGCTGCCCATCGAGTTGAAGGGAACGGCCAATCGCGTCAGGGCGGCCGGTGAAGTGCGATTTCCAAAAGTGGTAGCTGACCACCGCGACGTGCTCGCCATCCGAGCGGCCAAATTCCCTTCCCAAAAAAGCTGGTAGGCCAAAGTAATCGAATGCATTGGGCGACAGCCGGCCGACTTGAAGCTGCTGGGGCAATTCACTGCCGGTGAGCGCCATCGTGTAGACGTCCTCCGCTATGGCTCCATCCAACACCGGGGACTTTGCAAATTGAGTGAACTGCGTACTGTCGAGCGCCAGATCGTAAGGCGCGGGATCTTTGTCGTAGAGATGGATATGGACCATGCGCATTGCGCCGCGATAGGGATAAGGGTCAATGAGCACGGCATGAATCACGCTGTATATCGTCACTTCAGCGCCAATCCCCAGTGCGAGAGTAAGGATGCAAACCGCGGAAAAGCGCTTGCTGCCGGCCATCTGCCGCAGGGCATAGCGCGCGTCCTGCCACATGCGCTCCCATACTGCCCAACCCCAGGCCTCGTGGGTTTGTTCCCGGATCAGTGTATGGTTGCCGAAAGCCCGAACGGCGGCATAGCGAGCCTCTTCCTCTGGCACTCCGCGTTCCCGCTGCTCTTCCTCTTCCATGTCCAGATCCGAACGCAGTTCGCGCTCCAGCTCTGTATCCCGCCTTCTGATCTGCCACCATTTCATTTCAGCTCTCCTCGGCCGCGGGCCACATGACCCGCGCAACCGCATCGGCCATCTGTTTCCAATGCGACTCCTCCACTGTCAATTGTTTGCGGCCCTTTTCCGTGAGGCGGTAGTACTTGAATTCGCGATTTCGGTCCGGAGCGGTCTCCCACTTGGAATGGATCCAACCGCGCTTTTCCAGCCGGTGCAGCGCGGGATAGAGAGACCCGTGCTGCATCTGCAGAAAGTCATTGGTTGTGCGCTGGATATGCTTGCCGATCTGATGTCCGTGCGCGGCCCCGTAAAGAAGCGTCCGCAAAATGAGCATGTCGAGCGTGCCCTGAAGCAGATTCGTGCGCTGCTGTGCGGTTTTTGTCATAGAAGACTGTCTACCACCAATGAGACGTGATGGTAGACAACCGACTATCGGTTGTCAAGGGGACAAGGAGGAGGGAAGGCGGGTCTGCTTGCCTGTCTCTTGCAGGCCGAGATCAGAGTAAACCGATTTATGCCGCTTGTATCCTGCCCGGAGTGCTCGATAGTATTGGGGACGCCCGGAGAGGCGGTTCAACAGTACGCAAGAAAACTTCCGCCTCCTCGCAAACAACGATGCTGTCTTCCCAAACCCCTGAAGGAAACTGACCATGTCGACACCGAACACCCAGGACCGCCTTCTCCTTAGTCGCCGCGACGCGTTGAAAGTCTCGGCCACGGCCGCCGTTGCCGCAGCGCTTTCCAGTCCGGCTCATGCGTCCGACAGCATCAAGACGGGAGTCCACCAGCAGCAGCCCCCGTTCTGCTCCACGCCCGCTTCCGCGGTTGCCAAAACGAAATACGGCAAAGTGCGCGGCTTTGTCTCGGGCGATGTCTTCACCTTCAAGGGCGTTCCCTACGCCGAGAACACAGGCGGCGAAAATCGTTGGCTGCCCGCCAAGCCTCCCGTGCCCTGGGAGGGCGAATTCCCGGCGCTTACTTACGGGTCCAACTGCCCACAGCGCCTGCATGACTGGCATAGTCAGGAGCAGGTCTTCCTGCAGGACTGGGACGACGGCTGGCAGAGCGAGGACATGCTCAAGCTGAATATCTGGACGCCGTCGCTCACCGGCAGCCGCGCCGTCATGTTCTACATCCACGGCGGAGGATTTGAATTCGGATCTTCGTACGCGCTGCCCTCGCACGAAGGCGCGAACATGGCGCGCTACCACGACGTGGTTCAGATCTCGGTCAACCATCGTCTCAACGCGCTCGGATTCCTCGATGTCTCCGAGGTAGGTGGCGCCGGCTACGAGGACTCCTCCAACGTCGGCATGACAGACCTGGTCGCTGCGTTGAAGTGGGTTCAGGAAAACATCGCGAACTTCGGCGGCGATCCCAATCGCGTCATGATCT
>Ga0134126_10002251_pt1 | contig 24436 bp, 20 predicted proteins | sample KB31752_FD_96881 | JGI IMG/M metagenome (GOLD analysis project Ga0134126, IMG submission 96881) | Terrestrial soil microbial communities with excess Nitrogen fertilizer from Kellogg Biological Station, Michigan, USA - KB3-175-2 | ecosystem: Environmental > Terrestrial > Soil > Unclassified ... | reverse complement strand
CGGCAGATCAGGCGGGATCGGCGCACGCTGGTCATGATGATCTTGATGCCGATCGTGCTGCTGGTCGTGCTGGGCTATGCGGCCAGCTTCAACGTGACGTCGATTCCGGTAGCCGTGGCCGGGCCTCAGGCCAGAACGGTGGCCGGTCAGTTGCCCCGGACCTTTCACGTGGTGAGCACGGCACCGGGCCAGGGCCGGGCCTGGGCCCTGCGCGAGCTGCGTGACGGGCACGTCGCGGTGGCGGTGCTCACCGGGGGCGCCCGCCCGGACGTGCTCATCGACGGGACCCAGCTGTTCACCGCGCAGGCGACGATGTCGGCCCTGAGCCGGGTGACGCACCCCGGGTCGTCGCCTGCGTCACCGGCCGCCCCGCGGGTGTCGGTTCTCTACAACCCGAAACTCACGACCTCCGACGTCATGATTCCGGGCTTGGCCGGGGTGGTCCTGGTGTTCATCGGGACGATCATCACCAGCCTGGGCGTGGTGCGCGAGCGGCAGTCGGGCACGCTGGAGCAACTCGCGGTGATGCCGCTGCGGCCGCGCGACGTCTACCTGGGCAAGATCGTGCCGTACTTCGTGGTCGCCGCCGTCGACCTGGCCATCGTGCTCGCGGTGGGCATCGCGGTGTTCGGGGTGCCGTTCCGCGGCTCGGCGGCGGTGTTCGGGCTGGGCGCGCTGATGTTCCTGTTCGTCACGCTGGGCATCGGCGTACTGATCTCGAGCGTGTCGCAGAACCAGGGCCAGGCCATCCAGCTCGCGGTGATGACGATGCTGCCCCAGGTGCTGCTGTCCGGGCTGATCTTCCCGCTGTCCTCGATCGCCGTGGGCGTGCGCTGGATCGCCTACCTGCTGCCGCTGACCTACTTCAACGAGATCTCCCGCGGCGTGATGCTGCGCGCCGAGCCGATCGGCGCGCTGTGGCAGCCGCTGCTCATCCTGGGCCTGCTCGGCGTCGTTGTGGTCACCCTGGCCACACTGCGCTTCCGCGCGTTCCTGGCCCCGGCCGGCCGCCGCCACCGACGGGCCGCGGTCACGGGTTCCGGACCGGGCGCGGGCGCCGGCGACCTGGCGGGCGGGCTTTCCTGCCCGGTGATGCCGGTGCCGGGGGAGAGCGCGTGAACGGCACCGCGAGCTCTTTGACCGACCCCGAACCGGGACCGGCCCGGCAGAGCTGGGGTGCGCGGGACCTCTCCGTTAATCATGGAGCTACGCGAGCCCTGGCTGACGTGTCGCTCACGGTTCCATCTGGGCAGGTCACGGTCGTCGTAGGGGGTGACGGCGCGGGCAAGACCACGCTGCTGCGCTGCCTGGCCGGGGCGCTGGCGCCGGACGCTGGCCAGATGCGCACGCCGGGCGCGCGGCGGATCGGCTACCTGCCGACCGGGTCGGGCACGTACCCGGACCTGACCGTGGCGGAGAACCTGGCCTTCCGCGCCGCGGCGTACCGGCTGGCGCCGTCGCAAGCGCGCGAGCGGTCGGCCGAATTGATCGCGCGGGCCGGGCTGGCGGGCGCGCGGGACCGGCTAGCCGGGCAGTTGTCCGGCGGCATGCGGCAGAAGCTCGGCGTGATCGCGGCCCTGCTGTCCGAGCCGGACCTGCTGATCCTGGACGAGCCCACCACCGGCATCGACCCGGTCAGCCGGGCCGGGCTGTGGCGGCTGATCGCCGGCGCCGCGGCGGCGGGCGCGGCGGTGGTGCTCGCGACCACGTACCTGGACGAGGCGGAGCGCGCGGCCTCGGTGCTGGTGCTGGCCGACGGGCAGCCGCTGGGCACCGGGACGCCGGGCCAGATCGTTGACGCCATGCCGGGCGCGATCGTCGGGCTGGACGGCCCGCCCGCCGACGCCGACCGCGCCCGTGCGTGGCGCCGCGGCGGGGACTGGCGGGTGTGGGTGCCGCCGGGCGCCGCGCCGCCGGCCGAGGAGCGGGTCACGCCCGACCTCCAGGACGCCGTCACGGTGGCCGCGCTGGCCAGGCAGACGCGCCCCGAGCGCAGCCCGGTCGCCGAGTCGCGCCCGGCTAGTCCAGAGCCCCGTCCGGCCGGTCCCGAGCTGGGACTGGCCGGTGCCGCGCACGGGGACGGTCTGGCCCGGCCGGCCGGCGCGAGCGCGGCGCCGCTGGCCGAGTGCGCGGCGGTGACCCGCCGGTTCGGGCACTTCACCGCGGTCCGTGAGGTCAGCCTCAGCGTCGGGCCGGGGGAGATCGTCGGCCTGCTCGGCGCCAACGGCGCGGGCAAGACCACGCTGATCCGCATGCTGCTCGGCCTGCTGCCCGTCTCGGGCGGCAGCATCGCCCTGTTCGGGCAGTCGCCGTCGCGGGCCACCCGGCGGCGGATCGGCTACGTCCCCCAGGGCCTGGGTCTGTATGACGACCTGACGGTGGCCGAGAACCTGAGCTTCTCGGCGGCCGTGTTCGGCAGCCCGGCCGACGCGCCCACGCCGGCCGACGCGGCCCCGCTGGTTGACGGCGGCCTGGGCGGGTCCATCCCGGTCGGACGGCTGCCACTGGGCGTGCAGCGGCGGGCCGCGTTCGCGCAAGCCCTGGCGCACCGGCCCGATCTGCTGATCCTGGACGAGCCGACGTCCGGCGTGGATCCGCTCGGCCGGGCCCGGCTGTGGGATACCGTCCGGTCAGCGGCCGAGGCGGGCGCCGGGGTGCTGGTGACGACGCACTACATGGAGGAGGCCCACGAGTGCGACAGGCTGGTCATCATGGCCGACGGAGCGGTGGTGGCCAGGGGCACTCCCGCCGAGGTGATCGGCGACGCGACGGTGACGGTGGTGGAGACGAGCGGCTGGCGGGCCGCGTTCGGGCGCCTGGCCGACGAAGGGCTGGTGGTGAGCCTGGCCGGGACCGACCTGCGGGTGCCCGGTGCCGACCCGGAGACTGTGCGCCAGGCCCTGGGCGACGCCGGGGACGGCGCCAGCGTCGGTGCGGCACCGGCGACGCTGGAGGAGCGGTTCTTCCAGCTCGTGGAGGCACAGCCAGGCCACGGCCCCCGGCCAGCGGGGAGGCACGTGAGCGCGGATGACTGAGCCGCCCGAGCCGGCCGGGACCGAGCCCGCCCGGACTGAGCCGCTCGAGCCCGCCGGGACCGAGCCGGCCGGGACCGGGTCGGCCACGGATGCCGGGCGGCCGCGCGGCCGTCAGCGGGCGGGCCGGGCTCGCGGCGGCCGCCGGGCCGGGGACAGTGGGACGCGGGAGGCGATCCTGGACGCCGCCCGCCGCCAGTTCGCCGACCGCGGCTACGACGGGGCGACGATCCGGGGCATCGCCGCCGACGCGGCCGTCGACCCCGCGCTCGTGCACCACTTCTACGGGACCAAGGAGCGCCTGTTCGCGGCGGCCATGCGGCTGCCGCTGGTGCCCAGCGAGGTGCTCACGGCCGCGTTCGCCGAGGTCGCCGCCGGCCAGGCCGAGGGTGGCGACCCGGAAGGGAGCGGGCCAGGCGAAAGCCTGGTCCGGATGGCGCTGACCGTCTGGGAACGGACCGAGGTCCGCGGGGTGTTCCTCGGCCTGCTGCGGTCGGCGCTGACCAGTGAGCAGGCCGCCGAGCTGTTCCGCGGCTTCATCACCGACGCCATCCTGGGCCCGGTCGCGGCGGCGGCCAGGCGCGGCAACCCGGCCGTCACCGAGGACGAGGCCGCCTACCGGGCCGGGGCCGTGGCCACCCAGATGCTCGGGCTGGCCCTGAGCCGGTACGTGATCAAGCTGGAGCCCATCGCCTCGGCCGGGCACGCTGAGCTGGCCGCCACCGTCGGGCCCACGCTGGACCGCTACCTCACCGGCCCCATTCGCCCGGCCGCCGCCGGCGATCTTCATGAGCGCGGAAACCCGGCCGCGAATAGCGCGGACCAGTTTCCGCGATCATGAAAGGCCCGCGGCGGGGCGGGGCGGGGCGGGGCGGGGCGGGGCGGGGCGGCCGCGGGGCGGGGCGGCGCGAGGCGCGGCGCGGGCGGGGCGGCGCGAGGCGCGGCGCGGGCGGGGCGGCGCGAGAGACGGGCGGGATTCGGTAGGCTGGAGGTATCACGGCGTTGATCCGGCCATCACCGGTGAGCCTCCGGAAGAACGGGCGTTAACCACCGCGCCTCACTAGAACCGGACGGGCGGGCCCGTCACAGCCTGCAGATGAAGCGGTCGCGTCCCCGGCCCCGCGCCGGAGCGGACGCGGCAAGCGAGGTGGTACCGCGGTGCCGCCAGGGCCCAGCGCCCTGGCGATGTCGTCCTCGTGCGGACCGAGGACCGACCGCGAAGGACACCGATGAGCTACCCCAAGGTCTCTACCGCCGGGCTGACCGCCAGCCAGGAGAGCACCGCCGACCCGGACGAGCCAGGCGTCGGCGCCGCCGCCGGCGGCGTGCCCGCCAGCCCGCGCTTCCCCGAGATCGAGGAGCGGGTGCTGGCGTACTGGGAGGCCGACGACACCTTCCGCGCCTCGGTCAGCAACCGGCCGGCCGGCGAAGACGGCAGCAACGAGTTCGTGTTCTACGACGGCCCGCCGTTCGCCAACGGCCTGCCGCACTACGGGCACCTGCTGACCGGGTACGTCAAGGACCTGGTCCCGCGCTACCAGACCATGCGCGGCAGGCGGGTGGACCGCCGGTTCGGCTGGGACACTCACGGCCTGCCCGCCGAGCTGGAGGCGATGAGTCAGCTCGGCATCAAGACCAAGGAAGAGATCGTTGAGCTCGGCATCGCCAAGTTCAACGAGGCGTGCCGCGAGTCGGTGCTGCGCTACCGGCAGGACTGGCGGGACTACGTCACCCGGCAGGCCCGTTGGGTGGACTTCGACCGGGACTACAAGACGCTCGACACCACCTACATGGAAAGCGTCATGTGGGCGTTCAAGCAGCTCCACGACAAGGGCCTGGTCTACGAGGGCTTCCGCTGCCTGCCCTACTGCTGGAACGACGAGACCCCGCTGTCCGCGCACGAGCTGCGGATGGACGAGGACGTCTACCAGATGCGCCAGGACCCGGCGGTGACGGTCGGCTACCGGCTGGAGACCGGCGAGCTGGCGCTGATCTGGACCACCACGCCGTGGACCCTGCCGTCCAACCTGGCCATGGCCGTGCACCAGGACGTCGACTACGTCGTCGTCGAGTCCGACTTCACCGGCACCATCGACCGCTACGTGCTGGCCGCCGACCGACTGGCCGCGTACGCGCGCGAGCTGGGCGAGGACCCGGTCATCGTCCGCCGGTGCCAGGGCAGTGAGCTGGTCGGGCTGCGCTACACCCCGCCGTTCACCTACTTCCTGGGCCACGAAAAGTCGCACGTGGTGCTGCACGCCGACTACGTGACCACGGCCGACGGCACCGGCATCGTGCACATCGCGCCCGCGTTCGGTGAGGAGGACAAGCTGCTCACCGACCAGTACGGGATCGTCCCAGTGGTCCCGGTCGGGCCCGACGGCAAGTTCACCTACCCGGTCTCGGACTACGCCGGGATCCTGGTCCTGGACGCCAACCTCCCGATCATCGAGCACCTGCGCGCCCGAACCAGGGGCGAGGCCGATGCCGGCGCCACCACCGACGGCACGGTGCTGCTGCGCCGCGAGACCTACGACCACTCCTACCCGCACTGCTGGCGGTGCCGCCGGCCGCTGATCTACATGGCCGTGACCTCGTGGTTCGTGTCGACCACCACGATCAGGGACCGGATGCTCGAGCTCAACGAGCAGATCACCTGGGTGCCCGAGCACGTCAAGCACGGCCAGTTCGGGAAGTGGCTGGAGAACACCAGGGACTGGTCGATCAGCCGCAACCGGTTCTGGGGCAGCCCCATCCCGGTGTGGAAGTCGGACAACCCGGCCTACCCGCGCGTCGACGTGTACGGCTCGATCGAGCAGCTGCAGGCCGACTTCGGCGCCGAGGTGACCGACCTCCACCGGCCCGCGATCGACGAGCTGACCCGCCCCAACCCGGACGACCCGACCGGCGAGTCGGTCATGCGCCGGGTCACCGACGTGCTGGACTGCTGGTTCGAGTCCGGCTCGATGTCGTTCGCGCAGGTGCACTACCCGTTCGAGAACTCGGACTGGTTCGAGCACCACTTCCCCGGCGACTTCATCGTCGAGTACATCGGGCAGACCCGCGGCTGGTTCTACACCATGCACGTGATGGCGTCGGCGCTGTTCGAGCGGCCCGCGTTCGAGACCTGCATGAGCCACGGCATCGTGCTCGGCTCCGACGGCCAGAAGATGTCCAAGTCGCTGCGCAACTACCCGGACGTGCGCGAGGTGTTCGACCGGGACGGCGCCGACGCTATGCGCTGGTTCCTGATGTCCTCGCCCATCCTGCGCGGCGGCAACCTCATCGTCACCGAGCAGGGCATCCGCGAGGGCGTCCGCCAGGTGCTGATCCCGCTGTGGAACAGCTGGTACTTCTTCAGCCTGTACGCCAACGCGGCCGGCTACGAGGCCGCGCCCGCCGCCGCCTCCGACGACCTGCTCGACCAGTACCTGCTGGCCAAGCTGCGCCAGTTCGTCGAGACGGTGCAGCGGCAGCTGGATCACTACGAGATCGCCAACGCCTGCGACGCCACCCGGACGTTCCTCGACGTGCTCACCAACTGGTACATCCGGCGCTCGCGCGAGCGGTTCTGGGGCACCGGCGAGGCGGCCGAGTCGCCGTCCGGGGGTTCTGGGGGGTCGTCCCCCCAGGCCAGCATCGCCCGCCAGGCCTTCGACACCCTCTACACCGCGCTGGAGGTCACCTGCCGGGCCACCGCGCCGCTGCTGCCGCTGACCGCCGAGGAGGTGTGGCGCGGCCTGACCGGCGAGCGCTCCGTGCATCTCACCGACTGGCCGGACGTCTCCGGACTGCCGTCCGACCCCGGCCTGGTGGCGGCCATGGACCGTAGTCGCGATGTCTGCTCGGCCGCCGCTTCACTGCGGAAGATGAACAAGTTGCGGGTGCGTCAGCCACTCCCTCGGCTGACGGTCGTGGCGCCGGATGCGGAGACTCTGGCCGACTTCACCGCCCTGATCGCCGACGAGGTCAATGTCCGCGACGTGACGCTGCTCGACGTAGCGGACGCCGAGGCCCAGGAGATCCAGGTGTCGCAGCGGCTGACCGTCAACGCCCGCGCCGCCGGCCCGCGGCTAGGCCGGGACGTGCAGGGCGTGATCAGGGCCACCAAGACCGGCGACTGGTCGGCCGACACCCTGGGCGTGGTCACCTGCGGCGGCGTCAAGCTGGAGCCAGACGAGTACACCATCGAGACGGTGGTGGCCGACGGCGCGGGCGCGACCGCGACACTGCCCGGCGGCGGGTTCATCCTGCTCGACACAACCGTCACGCCGGAGCTGGCCGCCGAGGGGCTAGCCCGCGACGTGATCCGCGCCGTGCAGCAGGCCCGGCGCACGGCCGGCCTGGACGTGGCCGACCGGATCCGGCTGACCATCGCCGGCACGCCGGCCGCGCAGGCGGCCATGCGAGCCCACTCCGAGCTCATCGCCAGGGAGACGCTGGCCACGGAGCTGGCGCTGGCCGACGCGGACGCCCTGGACGGTGACCCGGCGGCCGGCGACCCGGTCCAGGTCGGCGACGGCGAGTCCGTCCGCGTCCTGCTGACCGCCTAAGCCCCCTGCGCCACTGATCAAGGGCTGCGCGCACGCCAGGGCGGGTGTGAGGGGTAGGGCTTGTGTGACTGGTGGGGTGTCTCGCGGCGCCGGCCAGCCGCGTCCGGGCTTGCCCGCAGCCACCAACAGCTCCTGGATGTCCCGTTGGGTACCCCAGGAGGTACCCAACGGGACATCCACGATCGCCCGACCGAACAGGTGCGATCGGTGGGGGACGTGTGACTGATGGGCTTCGTCGGGGCGGCCCCGGGGCTAGGAGAAGTGGGTGACCGGGCGCGGCAGCGGTTCGCCGTCCAGCGTGATGTCGAGCTTCTCGTTGTAGAAGGCGATCAGGCCGGCGATGGGCAGGAGCTGGCGGGTCGGGAAGTCATAGGACCAGGCCAGGTCCTCGTGCACGACCGAGCCCGAGCGTACCGACCAGTACCCCGTCGTCCGTCCCTTGTACGGGCACGCCGTCACGGTCGCCGACGGCACCAGGTGAGCGAAGTCCACCTCGGTCCGGTTCAGGTAGTAGCGCGTCGGCAGCCCGGTCTCGAACACCATCACCGGCGATGACGACTCGGCCAGCACCAGCCCGTCCAGCCCCACCCGCACCGTGCGCGTGGAGCGCACCGCGTCCACTCGGCTGTACGGATTGCGCGGATGGACGAACACCTCCTCGTCCTCCTCGTACCACGCGTCCATCGCGTCCCAGTCGAAGCGCACGGTCCCGGCCACGCCGTCCAGCGCGTCGGCGCCGTAGACGCGGGCGCAGCCCGCCCGGCTGACCTCGCCGGCCCGCAGCCCGTGCCGCCGGGCCGTGCCCCGGCTCAGCTTCTCCTCGTGGTCTTCGTCGATGAGGACACCGGGCTGTACGTCGGTCACCGGGATGTAGTACTGGGGATAGTTCATCCATTCCCAGACGTACCGGGCCCGCACGGTATCGACGATGGTCTGCCCGCCGAGCACGGCCCGGATCCGGCGCGGCACCGGCTCGACGTGGTCGACCGGCGTGATCATCTTGGGGTAGTCGCTCACAACTGCCTCCAGGGAAACGGCACCAGGTCAGGTTCTACCCAGGCGGCCCTGGCCCCCGCGCAGGCCAGTACCGACGAGCTGTAGTGGCCCATGAGCAGGCGCTTGTCGAGCAGCCGCGGGTGCCGGGCAGCGAAGCTGTCAAAGTCCATCGCCCCACCCGCGCCAGCCGAGCCCGCCGCGCCAGGCGAGCCCGCCGAGCCCCAGCCCGCCCGGTCCGAACCGGCCCGATCGACGGCCACGTGATGACCAACGATCTCGGTCCAGGCCCTGGTCACCGTGGCGTTGTACTTCTGCGGCGCCCCGGCGTAGACCGTGAGGTGGCGCAGCCACCCGCCGATCCGCTCGGCCGCCTCCGCCGTCCCGTACCGCCGCACGGCCAGGAACGCCAGGTGCACATGCTCCCGGTGCCCGAACCCGCCCCCGCACTGGCCGCCCCCGCCCCGCCCGAACCCGCCCCCGCCCCGGCCGCTCGCCCCCCGGCCGCCCGACCCGGCTGCCCTGGGCAAGATCTCCGCCAGCAGCTCAGAAAGCTCCGTCGGCATTCCGGCATGATGCTCGTCAGTCATCGCGATGCCTCCCTTAGCGCATTCAGCACGGCCAGGAAGCCGGCCCGCTCCGCCTCGCTCACCCCGGCCAGCGCCGTCCGCTCCAGCCGCCGAACCGCCTGGTCCACGGCCGCCGCCGCCTCCCGCCCGGTGCCCGTCAGCCCGACCACGAACGAGCGCCGGTCGGCCGGGTCCAGCTCCCGCACCACCAGCCCGCGCCCCGCCAGCCGGTCCAGCACGCTGGTCAGCGTCGTCGGCCGGGTCGCGGTGGCCGCGGCCAGCTCGCCAACCGCCCGCGATCGGCCGTCGGCCAGCACCGCCAGCACGTTGGTCTCCGAACTGCTCAGGCCCAGGCCGGTCAGGTCCCTGGCCAGCGCGTGCAACGTGGCGTGAGTGGCCCGGTGCAGCGCCAGGATCGTCCCGCCATGCAAATCTGTCACGAAAATGGATATTATCAGATCGTAGTAACTCTTCAAGTCGGCCCGGCCTCGTCGTTACGATCATCGGATGGACGCCATGCTGGGTGACTGCGCGCTTGAGGACCTGCGGCGACGGAAGAGCTTCAAGTGGCGGGCGTTCCCCGGCGACGTGCTGCCCGCGTTCGTGGCCGAGATGGACTTCGACTTCGCCGAGCCGATCAAGAACGCCATCCGCGAGGCCCTGGACACCAACGACTGCGGTTACCCCGACAAGGGCGAGCTGGGCGACGCCTTCGCCGGTTTCGCCTCCGCGCGGCTGGGCTGGGCCGCCGATCCCGCGATGGTCGTGCCCATCCCCGACGTGATGACCGGCATTGTCGAGGCGCTGACCGCGCTGACCCCGCCCGGCTCGGCCGTTGCCCTGAGCCCGCCGGTGTACCCGCCGTTCTTCTTCCGGCTCCGGCTAGCCGACCGGCGGCTGGCGCAGGCGCCGCTGCGCAACGACAACGGCCGTTACGACCTCGATCTCGACGCCCTCGACCGGACCCTGGCCGCCGACGACGTCCGCGCCTACCTGCTGTGCAGCCCGCACAACCCGGTCGGCCGGGTCTGGTCGCGCGACCAGCTGCTGGCCGTGGCCGACCTGTGCGCCCGGCACGACGTGCCCCTGCTCGTCGACGAGATCCACGCCCCGCTCGTCCTGCCCGGCGCCAGCTTCGTGCCGTTCCTGTCCCTGGACCACCCCATCACCGAGCGGACCATCGTGTTCACCTCGGCCACCAAGGGCTGGAACATCCCCGGCGTCAAGTGCGGCGTGGCCGTCGCCGGGTCGCCCGCCCTGGCCGCGACGCTCGAGGAGCGCTGGGACGCCCTCCTCGCCGCCCAGCTCGGCGTCGTCGCCTCGGCCGCCGCCTTCACCAGCGCCCGGCCCTGGCTCGACGCCATGCTGGCCCAGATCGACCACAACCGCACCCTGCTGACCCGGCTGCTGGCCGAATCCCTGCCCGGCGTCGGCTACGTCCCGCCCGAGGCCAGCTTCCTGACCTGGCTGGACTGCCGCTGCCTGGGGCTCGGCGACGACCCCGCCGCGGCGTTCCTGGAGCGCGGCCGGGTCGCCCTCAGCCCCGGCCCGGACTTCGGTGACCAGGGGCGCGGCTACGCCCGGCTGAACATCGGCACCTCGCCCGCGCTCATCGGCGAGGCCGTCAAGCGGATGGCCGCCGCGGTCGGCTAGCGCGCGAACATCACAGCTTCTGACTTCTTCCGGCGTGGTCCTTGCCAGTGAAGGCCAGGCGCTGTCACGATCATCTCTACTTTTTCGATTAAGAAATGGTTCGGGGCCGTTTCCGTTCCGCCCTCGGCCGGTCTGCCTCACCGGGAGCCAGCTATGCCCGTCACCGACTCTGTGACGCATGCCCGTGTTCGGCCCGCTCGCCGCGGACCGCGCCGTCCCGGCCGCCGCCTCTCGGCCGCTACCCCGCACCAGGTGGCCAGGGGCCTGGTCGCTGCCGCCCGGTCGCAATAGCCTGCCGGTATGAGCACACCGACCACCCATAAGGCCCGTAACACCCAGGCCGGGGGAGCCAGCCCGGTGGACTTCGAGGCCTACGGCGACTACGGGGACTACCTGGCCAAAAAGCGCGCCGCCGCGCCGCCGCCCAAGGCCGGCGAGTTCGTCCGGGCCCCGTACCCGTTCCAGGGCCGGATCACCGCCGACGGGTCGAGCGGCTACCCGGCCGAGGCGGGCCGCTACCACCTCTACATCTCCTGGGCCTGCCCGTGGGCGCACCGCTCGACCATCGTGCGCAAGCTGCTCGGCCTGGAGGACGTCATCTCGCTGTCCGCCGTCGACCCGATCAGGGACGGCCGCGGCTGGGCGTTCCGCGACGGCGACGGCTACTCCCTCGACCCGGTCAACGGCTTCGCGCTGCTGAGCGAGGCCTACGAGGCGACCGAGCCCGGCTACGACGGCCACATCTCGGTGCCGGTGCTGTGGGACCGCCAGACCAGCCGGATCGTGTCCAACAACTTCCCCGACATCACCATCGACCTGGACACCCAGTTCGGCCGCTGGGCCGACCCGGCCTACGACCTGTACCCCGAGCTACTGCGGCCGGAGATCGACGCCGTCAACGAGACCGTGTACGCCGGGGTGAACAACGGCGTCTACGGGTGCGGCTTCGCCACCACGCAGGACAGTTACCACGAGGCGTTCACCCGGCTGTTCGCGGTGCTGGACGAGCTCGAGCAGCGGCTGGGGGAGCGGCGCTACCTGACCGGCGACACCCTGACCGAGGCCGACGTCCGGCTGTGGGTCACGCTGGCCCGGTTCGACACCGTCTACTACTCGCACTTCAAGGCCAACCGGCGGCGCATCACCGACTACCCCAACCTGTGGGCCTACGCCCGTGACCTGTACGCGCTGCCCGCGTTCCGCGAGACGACCAGGTTCGACCAGATCAAGCGGCACTACTACGTGACCCACCCGCACCTGAACCCGTCGCGCATCGTCCCCGAGGGCCCTGACCTGGACTGGTCGCAGCCGTCGGGTCGTTAGGGTCGCGGTCGTCAGGGTCTCGGTCGTAGGGTCTCGTAGCCTTCGCCCCGATTTCTCGTCAGCCTTTGCGGGCTTATCTGACCATGTGTTCCGTGTGTCGGGACTGGCCCTGGAAAAGCTGGCCTGGCCACCGGGCACGTTCCGTGCGAATGTGGTAACGAGCCCCGGCCCATTGCCAGCATTTGGAGGTCAGATGGGCAGGGATGTCCCAGCCATCACGGTCAGCCAGCAGGACCGCCGCGCTTACCGCGAGAAAGTGCGCGTGTGCCTGGACGTGCTGGCCCGGATGCTGCGTGAGTCCCGCTTCGAGAACGAGGCGCCCCAGCTCGGGCTGGAGATCGAGCTGGACCTGGTCGACGAGGCCGCCCTGCCCGCGATGCGCAACGCCCAGGTGCTGTCCGCGCTGTCCGACCCAAGCTGGGCCAGCGAGCTGGGCCGCTTCAACCTGGAGATCAACGTCGCCCCCCGGCAGCTGGCCGGAGACGCCTTCACCCAGCTGGAAGCGAACGTGCGGGCCTGCTTGAACCACGCCGACAAGCAGGCCCTGGAGGCCGGTGCCCGGCTGGTCATGGTGGGCATACTGCCGACGCTGCGGCCGTCCGACGTCACCGAGCACGCGATGTCGGACAATCCCCGTTACCGGATGCTGAACGAGCAGATGTTCGCCGCCCGCGGCGAGGAGATGCAGATCTGCATCGAGGGCCCGGAGCGGCTGCTGGCCCACGTCGACACGATCATGCCCGAGGCGGCCTGCACCAGCGTGCAGTTCCACCTCCAGGTCAGCCCGGAGTCGTTCGGCAGCTACTGGAACGCGGCCCAGGCGGTGGCCGGGGTCCAGGTGGCGCTGGCCGCCAACTCGCCGTTCCTGTTCGGCCGGGAGCTGTGGCGCGAGACCAGGCTGCCGCTGTTCGAGCAGGTCACCGACACCCGGCCGGAGGAGCTCAAGGAGCAGGGCGTCAGGCCCAGGGTGTGGTTCGGCGAGCGGTGGATCACCTCGGTATTCGACCTGTTCGAGGAGAACCTGCGCTACTTCCCGGCGCTGCTGCCGCTGCGCGACGACGAGGACCCGGTGGCCGCGCTGGACTGCGGCCAGGCCCCCGAGCTGGCCGAGATGACCCTGCACAACGGGACCGTCTACCGGTGGAACCGGCCGGTGTACGCGATCGAGGACGGGCGGCCGCACCTGCGGGTGGAGAACCGGGTGCTGCCCGCCGGCCCGACGGTCCTGGACGTGATGGCCAACGCCGCCTTCTATTACGGCGTGGTCCGGGCGCTGGCCGAGGCCGAGCGCCCGATCTGGACCCGGATGTCGTTCTCGGCCGCCGCCGAGAACCTGGTCAACGGGGCCAGGAACGGGATCGACGCCCGGGTGTACTGGCCCGGCCTGGGCCAGGTGCCGGTCACCGAGCTGATGCTGCGGCGGCTGCTCCCGATGGCCTGGGAGGGCCTGAGCCAGTGGGGCGTGGACAGCTCCGACGCCGAGCGGCTGCTTGGCGTCATCGAGCAGCGCTGCCTGACCGGGCGGACCGGGGCCACCTGGCAGGTCGAGACGGTGCACGGGCTGAACGGCCCGGCCGACCGGCGGACCGCGCTGGTCCGGATGACCCAGGGCTACATCGAGCGGATGGCCGCCAACGAGCCCGGCCATCGCTGGCCGGCCCTGTAGCTGTCCGCCCTTTAGTCATAAGCGCTTGTAGTTACCCGCCCGGCCGCGATCTGTCCGTGATTGGCGCTCACGGCGCGCTCCGTGAGACGCTCGCCAGATGACGGCGGCCACCGACGCAGCTGGTTCCGGCCTGCGCCTGCGCAGCGGGCGCGGCCGCTGGGTTCTCGCAGCCACAGTCCTCGGCTCGAGCATGGCCTTCCTCGACTCGACCGTGGTCAACGTCGCGCTGCCGGCCATCGGCCGGGACCTGCACGCCTCGCTGGGCGGCCTGCAGTGGACGGTCACCGGCTACACGCTGACCCTGGCCGGGCTGATCCTGCTGGGCGGCTCGCTCGGCGACCGGCTCGGCCGCCGCAAGGTGTTCCTGATCGGCGTGGTCTGGTTCGCGCTGGCCTCGGCCGCGTGCGGGTTCGCCCCCACCATCGGGATACTGATCGCGGCCCGGGTGCTGGAGGGTGTCGGCGGGGCGCTGCTCACGCCGGGGTCACTGGCCATCATCCAGGCCACTTTCGCCGAGGAGGACCGGCCGCGGGCGGTCGGCGCCTGGTCGGGCCTGGGCGGGGTGGCGGGCGCCGCGGGCCCGCTGCTGGGCGGCTGGCTGGTCCAGTCCGTGGGCTGGCGGTGGGTGTTCTTCCTCAATCTGCCGCTGGCCGTGATGGTCATCCTGGTTGCCCTGCGGCACGTGCCGGAGACCCGCGACGTGACCGCTAGCGGCAAGTTCGATATCGAGGGCGCGGCGCTGGCCGCGCTGGCGCTGGGCGGGATCACCTACGCGCTGATCGAGGCGCCCGGCCACGGCAGCGGCCGGATCGGCGTGCTGGCGGCCGCCGTGCTCGGCGTCGTACTGGCCGTCTGGTTCCTGCTCATCGAGCGCCACCGCACCCGCCACCCCGAGCCGGTGCGGGCACGGTCTTCAGAGGCAGGGCATCGCGGCGACCGGCGTCAGCCGGTCGCCGCGATGCTGCCGCTGGACGTGTTCGGCTCGCGCGAGTTCAGCGCCGTCAACGCGATCACGTTCCTGGTCTACGGCGCGTTCGGCGGACTGCTGTTCCTGCTGGTCGTGCAGGTCCAGGTGGTGTCGGGTTACTCGCCGCTCAAGGCGGGCACCACGCTGCTGCCGGTGACGCTGCTGATGCTGGCGTTCTCGGCCCGGTCCGGCGACCTGGCCCAGAGGATCGGGCCGCGCTGGCCCATGGCGGTGGGGACCGCGATCGGCGCGGTCGGCCTGGCCCTCATGGTCCGCATCGGCCCGCACGCCTCCTACCTGACCGACGTGCTGCCCGCAACGGTTGTGTTCGCCGTCGGCCTGACGCTGACCGTGGCCCCGCTCACGGCCACCGTCCTGGCCACCGCCGACGTGCGGCATGCCGGGGTGGCCAGCGGCGTCAACAACGCCGTCGCCCGCGCGGCCGGGCTGCTGGCCGTGGCCGGGCTCCCGCTCGTCGTCGGGCTGGGCCCGGCCAGCTACCACCACCCGGCCAGCTTCAACACCGGCTTCGACAAGGCCACGATCGTGTGCGCGGTCATCCTGGCCATCGGCTCGGTCATGTCGGCGCTGCTGATCCGCAACGACGTGCTCAAGCCGCACGCCGGCGAGCCGGCCGCCAAGCCCGAGTGCCTGACCAACTGCGCGGTCGGCGCCCCGCCGCTGGAGCCGACGGGCCGCCCGGATCAGCCCCGGCCGGGGCGGGGGCTCAGCTATCCAGCCCGAGGGTGAACGTGGGCCGGGGCGTGGTCTCCGGCAGCTTGTGCTCGGCCGACAGCCGGCGGATCGCGGTCCCGGTGGCCAGGAACTCCGTCGCGTGGGCGCCCCAGACGTGGTTGAACACGCCCACCGACACCCCGACGATGCCCGAGGCGCGGGCCTGGCTGGCCTCGGCCTGCATCCGGACCAGGGCCAGTTCGCGGGCCTCGTAGACGCCCTGGGTGAACTGCGGCATCTCCTGGTTCTGGCCCGCCTGGCGCAGCGACTGCATGATCCCCTGGTGGGCGATGTGGTAGACGCAGGTGCCGAGCACGAACGACACTGGCACCGCGCCGCTGGCCAGCAGCCGGAAGAAGTCCTGGCCGGTCAGGTCGGAGGTGAAGGCCCGGCCGTCGGGAGCCCGGTGGGCGCCGGTGCCTTTCAGCGCCCGGACGGCGGTGCCGGTGGACACGAACTCCAGCACGTCCTGGCCCCAGGCGTACATCTGCATCTTGAGCGAGACACCCACGATGCCGTCGGCCTGGAGGTGGTCGGCCTCGGCCCGCATCCGGCTCATGGCCAGCTCGCGCGCGTTGTACATGGCCTGGGTCAGCACCTGCAGCTCAGTGTTCTTGCCCCAGCGGGCCACCTGCAGCCCGACGTGGTAGATCGACGAGCCGACGACGAAGCCCAGCGGCTCGAACCCGGCCTCGCCGAGCAGCGCGTACTCCGAGACCGACAGGTCGGAGGTGAACACGCCGGCCTGGTCGGCGCCCGCGGTGTGGGCCAGGCGCGAGTTGGCCGCCTCCGGCTCCCAGCTCGCGGACGGGTTCTGCTGGCCTGAGAACATCGGCATGACGACGTCATCCTCTCCGGAGCCGGTGCGTGGCACGCGTAGCGTACTGCCGCAGGGATGACCGGCGCTGCGGGTGGTCGTCGGCGGCGCGTGGCGGCGGCACCGCCTGGTCGGCGCGTACCTCCTCGTCCAGGGCGGGACGTGTCACCACCTGGATGTCCTTCTGCCGCTGCTGGGCCGCCGCATAGAGCTCGTAGGAGTGCAGGTCGGCCAGGGTGAGCGGGGGCGGATTCAGGCTGCGCGGCCACAGCCGGTACACCCGGACCACGTTCAGCTCGACCACGTACAGCGTGATCTGGGCCTGCAGGTAGAACCAGGCCAGCAGCCCCAGCACCACGCCGAACACCCCGTAGGCCGAGTTGCTGTTGACCGCGTGGGCCACGAAGTAGCCGCCGAGCACCTGCAGGATCTGCCAGGCCACCGCGGCCAGGATCGCGCTCAGCCGCAGGTTCCTGGTCGCCACCTCCTTGGCCGTGGCGATGCGGAAGCCGAGCCAGAACAGCCCGATGTTCAGCAAGAGCGAGACGGCCACCGTCAGGATGTGGGCGAAGACGCCGCTCACCACGTGGCCGGTGCCGCCCGCCAGGCTGGACAGCGCGATCGTGGCCAGGATGCCGGGCCCGATGACCAGGATCAGGGCCAGGCTGCGCAGCTGATCCCATGGGAAGCCCGGCCGCCGCACCATCGGCACCTCCCACACCGTGTTCAGCGCGTTCTGGCCGGCATTGGCCACCCCGCGCGCGGCCAGCAGGGTCAAGATGATGCCGATGGCCAGCGCCAGCCCGGTCCCGTTCAGGCCGTTCTTGGGCAGCAGCTCATTGCCCACGACCGGGTACTGCCTGAGCGCCGAGTCCAGCAGCTTCTCGCGCAGTTCCGGGTTACCGCGCAGAATCAGGTCGAGGATGGTCACGAAGATCAGCAGCAGCGGGAAGATGGAGGCAAAGGCGTAGTACGAGATCAGGGCGGCCAGGTTCCCGGCCTGATCATCGCCGAACTTCTTCCACGTCGCGACCGGCACCGCCAGCCAGGGTCGGCCCTGCTGGATCCGGTCCGCGGTGCGCAGCAACTGCTGAACTTTATTCATGTTGTCCTGCAATTACCCGGTCCGCCGTGGATCACGCAATAGCGAGCCGGGGTCAGGAGCCAGGGTCAGGAGCCGGGCCAGGGCCGCTGCCAGGGCCGCAGCCAGGGCCCCTGGCCAACTCCAGGTCCCCGGCCCCGAGTCGGTGGCCCGCCGGGCAGCGCAGCTCGGCCCGGACCGGCCCGCCGCAGCCGCGGTGGCGCACCGCGACCGGCGGCCCGCCCTCGGCCAGCCATCGGTCGCCCCAGTTCATCAGCGCGATGAGGACCGGGAGCAGGTCGGCGCCCATGTCGGTGAGCCGGTAGGCCATCCGGGTGCGCTGGCCCGGCTCCCGGTAGGGCTCGCGGCGCAACAGGCCGTGCTCGACCAGATCCCGCAGCCGGGTCGCGGTGACCGGCTCGCTGATCCCCGCCCGCCCGGCGAAGTCGTCGAACCGGGTGGTGCCGTAGAACGCCTCGCGCATGATCAGCAGCGCGGACCGGTTCCCGGCCACCTCCAGGGCCCGGCGGATCGAGCATCGCTCGCGGGACCAGGCCTGGTGCACCGACCCGTCGTGAGCCAGGCGGGCGGTCGGCCGGTCGTTGTGTTTCCCGATCCTGTGGAGCAGGTCGCCCTGGGGAACGGCCGTATCGGCCACTCCTTGTTGTGACTCTTTGTCATCAGGAAGATGCAGAGTGTAGTCCACGGTCCTACTGTAGCTGACTATGGAAAAACTCAGTCAGCTCGGGCGGGGAGATAATGAGATGCGGGGGTCTGCGGCCAGGAAGCCAGGAAGCGGGGTGAGCGCCCGTGGCCCAAGATTATGGGCGGGACGGCGCACTGGTCGGCAGCATCGGTGTCATCACGATCGCCACGAGGGGCCCGGCCGGCCCCGGCGAGGTGCTGGTCCAGATCCGCGGCGGCTCGGAGACTTTTATCGCGTGGTCGCCCGAGCCGCTGCCACGGGGGAGCACGGTCCTGGTTATCGAATCGCGCGGCACCAGGACCGTCGACGTGAGCCCGTGGACCGATCCGCTCGCCCACTTCCCTGAAGGCTGAGCGAGGAGTATGAAAGTTATTCGTGCGGATTCGCCAGTAACCTCCCTGCTGGCCCCGCTCAGCCCCGACTGGAGATGAAAGATGTTTGGTTATCGTGTTCCGCGCCCAGATGAGGCAATGCTTATCTCGGGCGGCAGGTTCGGCCACGGCTCGGCCCCATTCAAGGTCGTCACCGGCCGCGGCTCATACGTCGCACCGTTCGTGCGGAAGGTCAATTTCCTCACCCTCGCCATGTGCGAGGCTGAGGTATCCGAGACGTGCGTCACCAAGCAGGGCATCGCACTCAACGTCCGGGCCGTGATCGCGTTCAAGGTCGGCAATGACGAGGAGAGCATTGTCAACGCCGGCCAGCGCTTCCTGTCCGACCAGGACCAGATGTCCACCCTCACCGGACGGATCTTCGCCGGCCACCTGCGCTCGATCATCGGCTCGATGACCGTCGAGGAGATCGTCACCGAGCGGCAGAAGCTGGCCACCGAGGTCCTGGACGGCTCCAAGCAGGAGATGGCCAAGATCGGCCTGACCGTCGACTCCCTGCAGATCCAGTCCATCGACGACCTGAACAGCGGCTACATCGAGTCGATGGCCGCGCCGCACAATGCCGCCATCCGCCGCCAGGCGCAGATCGCCCAGGCTCAGGCCAACCAGGCCTCCGTCGAGGCCCAGCAGCAGTCCCAGCGGGCCCAGGCCGAATACGCCCGGCAGACCTCCGTCGTCCAGGCCCAGTACAAGGCCGAGGTGGACAAGGCCCAGGCCGAGGCGGCCCAGGCCGGCCCGCTGGCCGAGGCCCAGGCCCAGCAGGCGGTGCTGTCCGCCCAGGCCGAACTGGCCCAGCGCCAGGCTGACCTGCGCCAGCGCCAGCTCGTCTCCGAGGTGATCAAGCCCGCCGAGGCCGAGGCCGAGAAGGTTCGCATCCTGGCCGCGGCCGACGCCAAGCGGGTCACCATGCAGGCCGAGGCGGCCGCCTCGCACAACCGGGTCGCCCTGGACCGGATGCTGATCGAGCAGCTGCCGCTGATCGTCAGGGAGGCAGCGGGCGGGCTGGCCAATGCCAATATCAATGTGCTGAATGGCGCGGACGGCCTAGGCGAGATCGCGGCCGGCCTGGTCGGCCAGGGCCTGTCGATCCTGGACTCGGTCAAGAAGAACCTTGGCACCGCCGCCACGGGCGAGTCCCAGTCGCCGTCCCTCGCCGTTGCCCCAGACGGCGACAAGCCCGGCCCGGACCAGGCCGCCCGCTAGCCCCGGCGCCCCCCGCCTCCCGCCGCTCCGCCCGGGCCCGCCGGCCCCGGGCGGAGCGGCGGTCGTATGGCGGGCGAGTGTGCGCGGTGCGCCTATCCTTTCCGCCGAATCCTATTCGGGCGGTAGATTTCGGCCAGTGTGCGTGCCGTTTGCGCCATCCGGCGGCGACCGCTGCGCCCGTTTTTGCGTAAAACCTCGGGCGTGTTTTGCACCAATGCCAGGCTGTCCCCCGCCTTGTCCGTTTAGTCCCGCCGAGAAAACTGATTACCTCCCGTTGAAGGGGGGACACCCGTGGTAACGTACAACCACTGACTGGCAGGGCGGGATAACAGAGCGTAACCTTAGCCAGCATCGTCGCAGTATCATCGCCAGCCGTTACCGGTTTCGGCTTGACCGCCCAAGCCACCGGGTTATGGCAGTCGGTCTGGCGAATTCCAAAACAGGAAGGAATTCCCCAATGCGTAACCGCTTTGCGAGGGCGTGTTCTGTGCTCGCGGCTGGGGTCGCCGTCACGTCTGTGATTGGCCTCTCTGCGGCGAGCGTGGCCTCCGCTGCCACGACCAAGGGCAAGCCTGCCGCGACGCCTGCTTGCGGGTTCAACTGCTTCAACCTGTCAAGCCTGGTGCTCGGTCGCCACACGATCCAGAACGCCTACGTGCCCGGTGACACCGGCGTCGGCGGCCGGGTCGGTCAGCGGCTCAACATGAACTTCGCCAGCAACAGCCACCCGAACCAGGACTTCACTGGCGCTCAGGTCGGCACCCTGCTCAACTTCTGCCCGAACTTCGGCGGGACCGGCCTGTCGGCCACCTCGTACGTCTGCATCAACTACCCGTCGAACTATCCGGTGTTCGAGTCGAACTGGTCGCCGTTCGGCAACCAGAGCGGCCTGTGCGCAGGCGCGTTCCAGCCGGTGTTCAACGGCGAGAACGTGACTCTGCAGAACTGTGGCACCCAGACCAGCACGATCTGGGTCGGCGACCTGAAGAACTCCACCATCCACCACGGCCGTCTCTACACCGCGTGGGTGAATGGCGCGGGCACCCCCTTCACCCACCCGCTGACCCTGCAGGTTGACCCGGGCACGCAGCACCCGATCAACCAGCTCAAGCTGGCCAACCTGAACACCCTGACCGGCGGCGTCTCGCCCGACCAGCAGGAGTTCACGCTCACCTTCGGGCCGGTTCACTGAGCTAGCCCGGACGCTGCTCCGGCGGCAGGCGGCGCAACGCCAGCCGCCAGGGCAGCCCACATGAATCACCTAGCACGGCGCCGGCACCCGGGTGGGTCACTGCCAGACACCCTGGGTCCCGGCTAGGAGGACACCGGATGCTCCCCCCGCCCGACCGGGTGGGGGGAGCATCTTCGTGTTCCGGGACGAGCGGGCCTAACATCGGGTCGTGCAGCCGTCAGCGGAGCAGGAGTTCCCGGCCATCCCGCCGGGGGTAGGCCGGACCGCCCTGGGAGTAGCCCGCCTGCGCGCGGCCGAGAGCGCCCGCCCGGACCGGCTGTTCGACGATCCCCTCGCCGCGGCGTTCGCGGCCGCGGCGCCGGCCGACGCCGAGCCGGACTCCGCACCTGACTCCGTACCTGACTCTGTGCCCGGCGACGGCCCGCCGCCCGGCGCGGCCGGACCGGCGGCGTCGTCCGGCCCGGCCGGGATGCCCGGCGGCCGGCTCGGCTTCCACGTGGTGATCAGGACCCGGTTCTACGACGACTACCTGCTCGCCGCCGCCGCGGCCGGCTGCCGCCAGGTGGTGCTGGTCGCCGCCGGGCTCGACTGCCGGGCGTTCCGCCTGGACTGGCCCGACGGCGTGCGGTTGTACGAGCTCGACCAGCCCGACGTGCTGGACTTCAAGGAGACGGTCGTCAGCGGCCAGGGCGCTCGGCCCCGCTGCCGGCGCCGCACCATCCCCGTCGACCTGCGCGGCGACTGGCCCGCCCGGCTGGCCGAGGCCGGGTTCGACCCGGCCCGGCCCACCGCCTGGCTGGTCGAAGGACTGCTCATCTACCTGTCCGGCGACCAGGCCGCCCGGCTGCTGACCGAGGTCGGGAGGCTGTCGGCCCCCGGCAGCCAGCTGGCCCTGGAGCGGGGCGAGTATTCGCCTAGCCTGATCAGCGAGACCCGGACCACGTCGCGCGGGGCCCGGCTGGCCGAGCTGTGGCAGGGCGGGCTGGGCCAGGACCACGCCGCCTGGCTGGGCGAGCGCGGCTGGCAGGCCGGCCGGCACGACATGGGTGAGGCGGCGGCGGGCTACGGCCGCCCGGCACCGTATGACACAAGGAGCGGATTCGTCACCGCCATCCGTACCGCCGGCTGAGCAGCCGACCAAGCAGCCGACCAAGCAGCCGGCCAGACAGTCGGCCGAGCCGAGCCGAGCCGAGCCGAGCCGCCCCCGGCCCCGGCCGATGACTTTGGCCCTGGGCGGTCGTCCTTACTCTCATGAAGGACACCCGAACGCCCTGGGAGCAGGACCAGCCGTGGGTCCACCCGGTGCCCGAGGACGTGCCCGCGATCCGGCCGCCCTGGCTGGACGCGCTCGGCGTGCTGGCGGGCGAATGGGAGACCGAGGCATGGCTGCCTCTCGGCCCGCCGATGGCCGTGCGCGGGCTCACCACCTTCGAGTGGCTGCCGGGCCAGCACTATCTCCTGCAGCGGTTCTGGGCCGACCACCCGCAAGCCCCGAACGGCCTGGCCATCATCGGCGCCGGCGCGGACGGCAGTTTCACCCAGCGGTACTTCGACTCCCGCGGCGTACACCGGGTCTACGCCATGAGCCTGCGGGACGGAATCTGGCGCCTGTGGCGCGACGCGCCTGGCTTCTGGCAGCGTTACTCTGGGACGCTCGACCCCGACCGCGTGACCATCACCGGCGCCTGGGAGATCTCGAAGGACGGCCTGAGCTGGAACCACGACTGTGACCTCAGCTACCGGAGGATCGCCTGACCCGGCGCCGGCCCGGCCGGCCCTGAAGCCGGCCGAGCAGCGGGCCCTGGCCCAGATCCGGGCCGAGCTCGGCCGGTCGGTCCGATACGACGACGAGTCAATCGTGCACGACCAGTGGATCCGCCAGCGCTACGACGGCGGGGCTTTCGCCAGCTACGCCCCGGCCCGCACCGCCGCCGTCCAGACCGCCTGGCACGAGGCCGGCCACGCCGTCGCCGCGCTGGCCGTCGGGGCCCGGTTCAGCTCGGCCAGCATCCGGCACGGCTCCGGCCGGCACGCCAGCCAGGGCCGCGTGCACGGCATAACGGGCGCGGCCGAGGAGGAGTTCGTCATCGACGCGGCGGGCCAGATCGCCGAGCGGCTGCGCGGCTGGACCATGCTCGACCGCGACCAGGACCTGCTCGCCTGGCTGACCACCTGGAAGGCCGACGGCGGCGACGCCCGGCGCTTCCGCCGGTCCCTGGCCCCGCGATTCGGCCGGGACGAGGCCGGTGCCTGGCGGTACAGCGAGCGGCTGCTGACCCCGCGACGCGTGGCGATCCACCAGGTGGCCAGGGCGCTGCTCGTGCATCCTCGGCACCTGCCCTACGCCGTCGTGGCCGCCCTGGCCGAGGACGCCTGAGCCCGGCCGGCAAAATTACCAGCGGTCACCAGGCCGTCACGGGCGAGTCAGTTGTGCGCGGCCGGGCCCGCCCGGCGTACCGTCGATGGCATGACCACCTGGGACGAACTCAAGCCCATTCTCAGCCGGCTTGCCAGCACGCAACCCGTGCCGTTGACGAGCTGGCCCGACCCCGCCCAGGACGATGGACGGCAGCCGCCGTTCGCGATCGAGCTGGAGCCGTGGGCCACCGACGTCGCGCAGGACCTGCACGCCAAGTTCGGCGACAACGTCCAGCTCATGGTCGGAGCGCTGCGCTATCCGGAACGCACCCTGCCCATACCGCCCACCGCGGGCCCGCCCGTGCCCGAACTGGATCCGGCCGAGCTGTCCGTCACGCTGGACGGCCCGCTGTCGATCCGGTCCGGCACCATGGCCCACCACGGCCTGGTCGTGCGCAACCTGGGCCGGCGCGACGTGGTGATCGGCACCACCGGGGAGCTGATCGCCGAGGTCGTGGACCCGGCCACCGGCCAGGTCGTGGGCGGCTACGCGGGCGCCGTGCGGCTCATGCTGCAGACCTTCACCGTCGCCCCGGCCACGGCCAAGCGGATCCCGATGCTGGTCGCGACGGCCAGCCGGGTGCCCGACCTGGGTTACGCGATCCCGCCCGGCCGGTGGGGCGTCCAGGTCACGCTCGATCCGGCCGCGGGCCGGGCCGTGCGGACCCCGCCCCTGCCGATGACCGTCACCGCTTGAGCGACCCGATCGAGCCGCCCGGACCGCCCCGGTTTGAGGCCGGGTCCACGGTCGTCCGCCGGGACACGCTCGACGGCCGGATCTGGACCGCCTACCCGTACCGGGTCCTGGCCGACTCCGGGGACGAGCTGGTCCTGGCCTGCTGGCCCGGCACCGAGGTGCTCGCGCCGACCACCTGGACCGAGTGGCTGCGCACCGGCGACGTCGGCGTGCGCATGCAGGGCATCAGGAACCTGGCCGCCCGGCGGTGGGAACTGGTGCCGTGGACCTGGCGCGACACCTGGCTGCGCAGCCGGTTCGGCGCCGGCGACTACTGGAGCGTCCACCAGTTCAGCGGGCCGGCGCCGGGCGCGGCCCACTGGTACGTCAACTTCGAGCGGCCCGGCCGGCGCACCAGCATCGGCTTCGACAGCTTCGACCTGTTCGTGGACCTGGTCGT
>Ga0134126_10002250_pt1 | contig 24438 bp, 14 predicted proteins | sample KB31752_FD_96881 | JGI IMG/M metagenome (GOLD analysis project Ga0134126, IMG submission 96881) | Terrestrial soil microbial communities with excess Nitrogen fertilizer from Kellogg Biological Station, Michigan, USA - KB3-175-2 | ecosystem: Environmental > Terrestrial > Soil > Unclassified ... | reverse complement strand
GTCCATAACAGACTCATTACCAACCGCAGTCTCTTGACGTTCGTCAGAGGAGGACAAGTCAGGAAAAGATATGCAGCAGTAAAAAATACAGGAAGAAAAGATGTGGTCCTTCGACACATTCTTTTGTTGGATGTAATGCAATACTAAAATGCTCAAAATGTCTGTTACCTTAAAAAGGCGGAAATGGCATGATGGGTATTTTAGTGTGGTGAAAAATTTTGAGCTGGCATTAAGTCTTACTGGATAAAATTCGAAAAAGCAATGCTTTTATTTTTTGTGCTAGAAGAACGTTAATTTATTATAATTAAACGCATTCCAAAACTAATTGCATTTTCAAATTTGATGCTGCTATGAACGGAAAATAATTACGGAACAATTGATAACTTACAGATTTTGAATCATGTATTGTTATTTAATAGCTTTTGTGCATCCACCAAGATTTAAGTAACATTATATTTAAAAATTATGCAACATTACATTAATAATCTGATCCTGAGTTAGTGCACTATTAAAAATCATTACATCATCTATATATCCGTGAAAAACCCGATCCGGGGCGGTTTCGTTCCGGCCAATATTCCATAAACTATTAGAATAATTAGCTGTTCCGGTTTCACCTTTCGGATCACGGGATTCACCTTTTTTGGTTGCAACCAATTTACCATCTACATACAGGTAAAAAAAGATCCCATCAGAAACTCCTGCCAGGTGATGCCAATGATAATTCCAGTTTTCGGGAACAAACGCTGTTGCTTCGTGCCCCTCCCAGCCATTTGTGTAAAAATTAATTAACTGATTGCTGCCTTTTACCTGAAGACCGTTCCAGTCACCTTTAGAAATAATATCAGCAAAGTTTTTTTCATCCCTGGGATAAACCCATGCCATGATAGTTAACGCTTTAGTTTCTGCCAATTGATTAAGCGAGGAACTATCAGGAAACACAATATAGTTTCCCAGAGAAGCGTCTGTTTGTACAGCTTTCCCAAAAACTCCCTTCACCCAATTCAAATGGCCTTTTACTATCCCGTTATTACCTATTCCGGAAAAATCTTGAATTACTGATGCAGGTCCTCCGTCAAAATCCATTATCAGCAATGGCTTCAGGTACGCCAATGCAAAAAAGTCATAATTATCCTTACCAGAAGAATTCAAGACATTTATTATTAAAGGGTTCAGGTTGGCCACGCTGATCTTACAAATGCCTTCCCTTGTTGCTTTATACTTAAATTTAATTTGCCTTTCTTCGCCGGGCTTTAACCTTATTATTTTGGATTGTGATTCATGTCCATTTATAACTAATTGTACTCGTGTGGACGCCTGGTAGCTACCCGCATTTTTAATCTTCGCACTGACGTTGATACCATCGAAAAGCTGTACTAACTGAGGAAAGGGTATTTTAAGATCGCTGTATAAAAAGGCAGCTGCAGTTTTTTGAACTTCAAGTTTCAGTGCTGCCCTTCCATGTACTGCAACGCTATGCATTCCCTGGTAATATAAGGTAATGTCAGAATGAATGATTTTAATCTCTCTCGGATCAAGAACCGCTGAAATGGTCTCGAATATTTTTCCATCAATATATAGGGGAGTACTGAATGTTCCGATTACATTACTATTGTTTTGTACACTAACTGAAAATTGGACAGCTTCATTTGCTTTCACAACATTTGCAGAAATGCGGATACCTTTAATTGTAAAATCAGGTGTTCCCTGAGTCATAGAATAGGGTTTGAACAAGTCACTGCTTCCCCATAATTTATTAGGTTTGGGACCCATTTCAAGTACCAGTATTTTACCGCTTAATATTTCTTCGTGATTCAGCCAAGGACGATTAAATGGTATTCCGTTGATTGTGGCAGACTGGATATATTTATTTTTCTGCGACGCATGATTTGCTTTTAATATAAACTGGCGACCATTGGAAAGGTGGATAGTGACCTCGTCGAAAACAGGGCTGCCGATTTGGTACTGTGTAGTTCCGGGAGTAACCGGGTAAAACCCCATTGCGCTGAAAACAAACCAACTTGACAAGGTGCCCAAATCATCATTTCCGGGCAGCCCTCCCGGATCAATCGAATAGCTACCTTCTACAATATGCCTTGCCCAAAATTGTGTTTTCCAGGGCTGCCCGCAAAAATTGAATAAGTAAGCATAGTTAAGAGGCGGTTCATTATCATGAACGTAATGCCCATCTTCAAAACAGGTGGAAAGCCGTTTTGAAAAAATTTTTTTTCCGCCCATCAAGTTAATTAATCCCTGCACATCATGTGGCACATACCAGGAATAAGTCCAGGGTGTCCCTTCTGCATAGCCTCCATCGGTCCATTGACCTGAAGCCGTTTTGTCTTCCATAAAACCAGATGCAGGGTCGAAACTGTTTTTGTAGTAGGCCGCCTGTTCAGTAAGTATTTTAAATTGTTTCGGGTACTTTGTTTTGTAATCTGTTTCTTTCAGAAGTCTTGCAGCCGACCAGCAATTATAGGCAAATTCAAGTGAATGAGTGACACTGCTGGTAGTGCTGGCGGGTACAAATTTACATCGTATAAAATCGTCCATTTCCCGGCGTGCATATGGAGCCACAGTAAGACTTTTACAAATGGCTTCACAAGCTTTTGAAATGTCGAAATCACGGGCGTCTTTTATATAGCTATCCAAAATAAGCTCTACATTATCGTTGCCCATCATATTACCAGTAGGTAACCAACCGGTTTTGTCGTATTCCGAAATTACGGAGGCAACCATGTCACTTTCCCTGCCTGGTTCAAGCAGGGTAATTAAAGGATGCTCAGATCTGTAAGTATCCCAGGGATAAAGGGCACAATATTTGTCTTTTGGAGAATCTGCGTCTGATAAAACAATAGGCATAAACATAGTATGATACAAAGCGGTATAGAATGTCTCCTTCAAGCTTTTATTGGTTGATCTTATTTCTATCTTTCCCAGTTTTTCATTCCAGATTTTTTTTGAACGCAAACTTGTTTCCTCAAAATTCCAACCAGGAAGTTCCTTTCTTATGTTGCTTTCAACGCCCTGAAATGAAGTCGTTGAAAATCCAATTTTAATTACAATAATATCATTCTGCTGTGTTAAATAATTTATTAAAACACCGGGGGTAACTGTTACTCCATTGGGAAAGTCTTCAGTCCTTGCAACCCCGTGCGTATAGGGATCTATGGAACTAAAAGGTTTGCTAAATTCCGCTATAAAAAAATAGTTGCCGCATCGGCCTTTAATAGTATTACTGTCAATAATCTTAACATCTGAAATATCTGATATTACAAAATGTGCCGTCGCCGATTTGGGGAAGGTAAACCTGCAGAGACCTATTCTTTCAGTAGCCGTAAACTGGGCATTGATTCCCGAACTTTTAAGCAACACCTGGTAATAATAAGGTTTGGCGCTTTCGTTATTATGATCAAAATCCGATCCTGCCTGTCCTGCAGACAAGCTATCGCCTACGAAAGCCATTAACTTAAAATTTCCATAGGAAGAATAACCGCTCATATGATTTAAAAAACTAAAACTTTGTATTTTTTTTTCTGAATAAGTATAGCCGTCGGGAGTGATCTGGACCATGCCAAAAGGTAGTAATACGCCAGGGAACGTTGCACCTTTAGATTCCCACACGGTAAGGTGGCTTGATTTTTCAGTGCCGATAAATGGATTGACATAATCAACAGGCTGTTTAACCTGGGCCGAAAGGTTGTTAAGTACGATTAATGCAAAAAGAAAGTACCCTACTTTTTTTATATCTTTTCTATTTAGGATCATCTCAACTTATTAAAACATTTAATGATTCAGGCAAATCTGCGTGTGAAAGTACATTAGAAAGCTTAAGAAAAAGTCTGCTATAAATATCTTTATAAATATGGTTATCTTTAATACATATTTTTACATTTTATTTGTTTCAGGTAGTTTCACAGCTATAAACCCTTAAATAATTATAATTAGTAATAAAAAAAATGGAAGCATTATGATGTGTTTTTCCATTCCTGGCCCTTAGCAAGCCACAGCTATAGTTTTGTTCATCAGTTTTGAAACAAGAGATTAACCATGAGATGGCAACGCAGCCATTGAGCAGCGGTTATATAAGTTCAGAAAGGTTGTAGAGTATGGTAATGCCCATGTGTGAAGAGATAGACGTGAGAACTTGGTGCTGATCATAGATAACTCCATAGAGGCAAAACTTTGTAAGACTGCAATGATCTAATTTTTTGCATTTTGTTCACACAGTAACCCGAAGCGTGAAAAGTGTAAATTTTCTATCTGTAGTAAATGACAACTGGGAAATGAGTTTAACCACAAGTGTTTTTTTTAAAGAATGATGTCAGATACTTTTATAACGAGAGTAAAGCAGATTACGGGGAAAAAATCCAGTTTGAATAGTTATCAACAGGATCTGAATTTGCTGAATTTTAGCGCTGATGATCCGGCAAAAAACTAGGACTATACGCCAGAGATTTGACCAACAAATGAATTGAAAAACCGTAGCCATCTCAGATGTAAAGTTTCCATTAAAAACCTGGAAGAAGTAACACCGTATTAATGGCTTTGCAATATATTTTTTTACCCGTGCATTGAACGACAAAATTTTTGAGTTGCAAGAAAAGAAGAAATGTAAGGGAAAAAAGGACAGGCAGAAAAGGTATGGATCCTTGGCATTTACTTTTGGTAGCGGTAGTTCACGATGTTGAGGCACCAATTGGGATATACTTGAGACCTGGGCTTAAGCATCATGAACTCGGCCTCAGGGCGGTTATTGCTCATACTACGGCTTTTATAGAAGATGAAAAAATTGAATCCAATTATCAAACCATATCAGATAATGTAAGTTTGATTGATCGGTATTTACTGAAAAAGTCAACCTGATGGTGGTGGACGTCGGACAATACTTTTTAGAAAAAAGAAGATGATGTCTTGTCCTAAAGAGCGAAAGCTACGTCGTGGAAACAAATGTTTAATTCCCAACCGACCTTAACATGATTGTGTGATAGCAATCGTAAATATTTGGACATGGTGGAAGATTTGCGAGAAATAGCTAATATGAAACGTTGGAGAAAAATGAAAAACATTTGTAAGATGCTGAAAGCCCAAGAACATCAAAAAACAATTCTTAAAACAATACCTTAGCCAAGCAGAGAATCTGGTAAAAAAACAAAATGAGTACTAAGAAATCCAACGATAGCCCGGATAAGGAAATGGTGAAAAAATGAAAATCATATTAAAAGGTTCATAGATCAGATACAGCGGATTCCATAGGCTCATTTTTAATTTTATTTTGAAATAAAAAAAAATCCGGAGTGGGACTTTTTTCTTTTTACATGTCTTATATAAAGAGAATTCACTTCAAGTAAATCAATGGATAAAAATTATTTTATAAAACTATTGCGCGATTATCAGCAAAATAATCTAACGAAAGAAGAGCAACAATTTCTGGAAAGTTATTATGACTTATTCGAAAATGAGCCTGATGTTTTAGATACATTGAGCATTGAAGAAAAGAATGAATTTAAAAATAGACTGAAGGCAAATATTGAAAAAAGCATCTCAGCAGAAGAACATTCTTCTCCAAAAATAAAATTTATAAACAGAAGATTTATAAAGCCGGCTGCAGCTGCGGCTGTTTTTATCGGAATTGCCCTGAGCTTATTCTTTTATCGTCAATCGATTCGTCGAACTCCGGATAATGTGTATGTGGCTCATACTTCACTTAATTCTAAATCAAAAGTGACTCGAGAGTACGCTCGAATAGTTCACACAAAAGAAAACCGGGTTATTTTTCTTCCGGATGGAAGCGAAGTTATTTTGAGTCCGGGAAGCAAACTAAACTATCCATCTTCTTTTGACGGAATGGGAACGCGTGAAGTATTTCTGGATGGTCAGGCGTTTTTTGATATTAAACACAATACTTCCAGGCGCTTTATAGTGCACACAGGAAACCTGGAAACCATCGTTTTGGGAACTGCATTTAATATTAAAGCCATACACGATGAAAAAGAGATTACTGTCACCGTCACAAGAGGCAAAGTAAAAGTAACCGATCAGAATAAAGTGTTGGGGACCATTACTCCAAATCAACAAATAACTTATAATAAGGAAAAGATTTCATCGGTTATGAAGGTTGTAGACGACCACGGCTACCTGGATTGGAAAGATGAAGATTTATTTATTGACAATCTGACGCTTTCCGAAGCTGCAAAAATATTGGAAGATAAATTTAAAATAAAGATCATAATAAATGATTCGTCAATCCGGGAACAACGTTTTACAGCTACGTTCCCAAAGGACGAAAAGCTTGACCAGGCGCTGAAAAGCATAAGTATTTTTAACGATGTAGTTTATACTTATAATAATGATAAATCTGAAGTGATAATTAAATAATCAAAATCTAAATTATGGCTATTGCATTTGATCTGCTAATAAGCAATCTATATAAAATAAATCCGGGAAGAGGATTCCCATAAAAAAACCTCTGAAAAAATTCAGAGGTATGTCGCTATGCTTCGACGGCCATCGGGGCATAGCTTGTTCTAAATTTTCACCCGCTAAATGTGGGTTTCTTCATTAACTTAAAACAAACCAAAATTATGAATCTTTACCTAATTTCTGAAGAGATTCAGAAACTTAACAAATTGCTACCAAAGCAAAAGCATTTTTTTGAAAAACAGACAATAAAAGATCTTATGCGTATTGGAGTTGTAACAATTACTTTACTCATTCTTACCTCTCTGCAATTGTTGACAGCGTCTCCGCTGAGAAGCCAGCCTATTGATAAAGTAGAGATTAAGATAGCGCTTCATAATGAAACGCTTGTTCAGGCATTTCAAAAAATTGAAGGGCAAAGCCCGTTCCATTTCATGTATCGAAGTAATGAAGTAAAAAGCATAAGAAATTTAAACTTACCCGAAAATAAAAAAAGTGTCGAAGACATCCTGAAAATTATTTTATCAGGAACCGCACTAACCTACCAGCAGGTAAACAATGAGATTTTGATAATGCACTCAAAGGATATCGGAAATAACTTCACATTACCGGATATTAATAATCTTTCTTTAAAAGAGGCCGGATATACTATTTCTCCCGAAGCTACCAGGGTGCATGGAATCGTTACAGATATAAATGGCAAACCCCTCGTAGGAGTGAGCATAACCATAAAAGGAGAAGCTATTGGTACTTCAACAGACAAATCCGGGAATTATTCCATTTCGGTACCGGATGCGGCGATCTTAGTTTTTACTTACGTAGGATATACCATGAAAGAAATTGCGGTAGATGGGCGTTCACAAATTAATGTGGTGATGCAGGAAGCTACCTCGTCGCTGAATGAGGTTGTGGTGACTGCGTTGGGTATTTCTCAGAAAAAAGTTTCCCTGGGCTATGCCACCCAGCAGGTAGATGGGGCAACATTAAATGTGGCCCGCGATAACAATTTTGTTAACTCCTTATCAGGCCGAGTGGCCGGTGTAAATATTATTTCAGGAAACGGCGTAGGTAGTAGCGCCCGTATTACCATTCGCGGTGAATCTTCCTTAAATTATTTTAAGAACCAGCCGTTGGTGGTTATAGATGGTGTTCCCGTTTCCAACGATCCTGTTTCCAATGATGGGGGCGATACCAATCCTGATTATGGCAGTTCCATAGGTGAATTGAATCCCGCAGATATTGAATCTGTGAACGTGTTGAAAGGTGCGGCAGCCTCAGCCTTGTATGGATCCAGGGCTGCTAATGGAGCACTGGTAATTACTACAAAATCCGGGAAAGGAGTGAAAGGTATGGGAGTCACTTTTACAAGTGGATATACGATAGAAAACCCATTGAGATTGCCAAAATTTCAAAATTCTTTCGGAGGAGGAACAGATGGTCAATATGAAGGCTCTAACTTCGGCTATAGTAACAACGGCTTATATCCTGATGGAATTAATGAAGATTGGGATGAGAGTTGGGGACCTGCACTTAACGGACAGTTAATAGCACAGTTTGATTCTCCTACAAAAAATGGATTCCGGGGCGCTGATGTTAATCTGCCTGATCGTGGCGACATTATTCCAACACCGTTTATTCCTCATCCCAATAATATGAAGGATTTTTTTGTAACCGGCCACACACGGTTTAATTCTGTTGCATTAGCAGGAAGTAACAAGACGTCCAACTACCGCTTTTCCTATACCAATAATGATGAATTGGGCATTGTGCCTAATAATAACCTGACGCGTAATTCTTTTAATTTTAACGCCGGGTATAAATTAACGGATAGATTTACTGCACAGACAGTTGCAAATTATACAAAAACCAATAGTACCAGCCGGCCTGATTTGGGATATGGTCACGAAACGCCGATGTATGAGTATGTATGGTTTGACAGGAACGTGGATATTAACAGTTTAAGAAACTATTGGCAACCAGGTCTCGAAGGCCTTCAACAGTTCTCGCAGGATTATGGCAACGGGCATGATAACCCATTCTTTGTTGCTTATCAAAATACCGCCGGACAGAACAAGGACCAATTATATGGCAACGTTAAACTGACTTATAAAATCCTGGATAATCTGACATTAATGGGTCGTGCCGGAACAGATTATTTTAATGATTTCAGGCCGCGAAGAAGAGCCATGAGCACGTCAACTGCTCCGCAGGGATTTTACCAGGAAACGACGTTAACCTACCAGGAGAGTAACTATGATTTCCTTCTTAGTTATCAAAAAGAACTAAAGGATTTCCATCTTGACGCATCTGCGGGAGGTAACATTATGGAAAGAAAACGTGGAAGTCAACAGTCTACTGCGGGTGAACTTGTGATCCCGAATTTATATACCCTGAATAACAGCAACGTTCCAATACAGACTACGGAATATAATGAGCAACGCAGAACCAACAGCTTATATGCATTTGTTCAGGGAGATTACCAGGGTAAAGTATATGTAAACATAACTGGCCGTAATGACTGGTCAAGTACCTTACCCGCTTCTAATAATTCCTACTTCTATCCCTCGATAAACACGAGTATCCTTTTAAACAAAATCTTTACCATGTCTCCCAAGATTGAGCTGCTAAAATTAAGATTGGCTTATGCGCAGGCAGGTAATGATGCTGACCCTTATTCTATTCTCACTCCATACAATTACCAGCCCTTATGGAATGGAATTCCCTCGCTGGCTGAAAGTTCCCAGTTGAATAACGCGAATCTGAAGCCGGAAAAGAGCAGTTCTACCGAAATTGGTGCAGAAGTATCTGCCTTCCATGGAAGGCTTGGGCTGGATGTAACCGCATATAGTACGAATTCAAAAAACCAGATACTTCCTCTTCCTACGCCGGTTTCTTCAGGCTATCGTGGCAGAGTGATTAATGCCGGCGAAATATCCAACAAGGGAATCGAGGTTCAGTTAAACGCGGTGCCGATTCGTTCAAAAAGCGGTTTCGAATGGAACCTGATGGTCAATTTTGCCCGCAACATAAGTAAAGTAGTATCGCTCGCTCCGGGTGTAGATGCAATTGTCCAGGAAGCTCCGGGAGAAGATGCTTCCATAGAAGCACGCGTTGGCGAACGGATGGGTGCGCTATATGGCCCTGGTTTCGTGCGTGTGCCGGATGGACCATTAAAGGGAATGCCCATAATTGGAAGCAATGGAAGGGCGCAGATTACAAGTACTTCTATTTACCTGGGTAACATTGATCCGGACTGGACAGCAGGAATTACCAATCGCTTTTCATTTAAGGGATTTTCCCTGGAAAGTCTTTTTGGAATCAATTATGGAGGTGTGTTAGTTTCCCGTTTCATTAATAAGGCTATGGGCGCAGGCCAACTCCTTGAAACCGCCGGCGCACGGTTAAAACATGCACCAGATGATGTATATAATACTGATTACTATAGGGACGGGGGTGTTTTGCAATCTGATGGAAGTTATGCCCGTAATCTGCAAATATTTGATGGCTCTTATAGCAAGGGGTTAATTGGAACAGGCCCGCGGGATTTTTATAAACGCTATTATGATCATAACTCGGAGCAGCAACTGGTGAATCGATCTTTCGTAAAACTGAGGGAAGTGGAGCTTGGGTATCAATTTCCAAAAAGGATGTATGAACATCTTCCAATACAGAGTATCTCGTTTTCCCTTGTTGGGCGTAACCTGATTCTTTGGACCAAGAATGATCAATTTGATCCGGAAACTGCAGCTTCCACAGGACAAGGCCTGGTTGGTGGTTTCGAAAATCTTAGTCTGCCAACAACGAGAAGTTTTGGTGCTAATCTGAACATCATTTTCTAACTAATTAATTTACTAATAATGAATTCAAAACTATTTATACGAAGCATAGCTTTTGCGCTATTGCTTTTAACTGGCTGCACGAAAAATTTTGATACTATAAATCAAAATCCCAACAGTCCGCAACAAGTAGAAAACGAGCAATTTTTGCTTCCGTCCATCATCGTCAATTCTGTTCGCAATTATGCTTACAAGTCCCAGTTCGAAGCAAGTGTAGTGGGCGATTATTATGCCAATCAATATGTCAGCGGATTCGATAATGATTGGACTGCCAGCACTACTGAAGGGGGATTTCTCTGGAATTTTTTCGATCAGCTGCGGGATGTACAGAACCTGCGTGTCCTGAGCCATCAAAAGGGTGATAAAAATAATGAGGGTGTTTCCCTCGTATTGTGGTCGTGGATGTTCCAGGTTATGACCGATAACTTTGGGGATATGCCTTACAGCCAGGCTGTACAAGGTAAAACAGCTGGTAATTTTGCACCGGCTTATGACAAACAGGAAGATATTTATTATAGCCTGATGGATTCTCTGAAAGAGGCCAACACCTTACTTTCGTCAGGAACTGATCCTATCAATTCGGATGTGCTTATGGGCGGCAGCGCAATGCGCTGGAGGGAATTTGCTAACGGGCTTCGCCTGAGATTGCTATTGCGCATGTCTGATGTTACCGGCGCAAAGGTTGACGTGGGAGCAGAAATGAATACGATTGTAAACGATCCCACAACCTATCCCCTGTTTGCTTCCAATGATGACCAGGCAGCGTTGGAATTTACAGATGAATTGAATAATGAGTTTCCGGCTTATCATAATCCTCCGATAGGCGATTACCACCTGAGCACTACTTTTGAAACCAATCTCAAGGCGCTTAATGACCCACGTATTGCTTTTTTTGCCATGCCAACACCGGCTAGCTATGGAACCAATAATCCGGTATATGCGGGTGTTCCAAATTGTATTGGCACAAGCGAATCCTCCTACAACGGGGGATCCAATAACCAATCCCAGGAATCTCCTATTTTGATGCCCTATCTTGGTTATCCTCTATATGCTTCAAAAACCGCAGCGCAAGGATTGCTACTTACCTATTCTGAAGTTCAGTTGATATTGGCAGAAGGAAAAGAACGCGGATTGTTCTCAGGCGGTGAGGACGTGGCTACCTACTACATGAACGGTATCCAGGCTCAATTTAGCTATGATGAAAGCAGGTTAGATGTGCTTAACCAGGGGATTCCGGCCAGCGATCATCATTTTGCCAAGTCTTCCGATATCGTACCCGATCCTTCTTATTTTACACAGCCTGGAGTTGCTTTAACCGGCAACCAGGTTGGAGATCTTTATAAAATCAGGATACAAAAATGGTTTGCATTGTTCTACAATGGTTTTGAGGGATGGTCTCAATGGAGAAGAACAGGCGTGCCGAAAGAAACTATGATCGGACCTTCCAGTGCAATTACTGAATGGCCGCGTCGCGTTCCCTACCCACTTTCAGAACAAACAGTAAACAAGGCCAATTATAATGCGTCTTTGCAGGTACAAGGCCCCGATAACATGTTAACGAGAGTTTGGTGGAATAAATAACACTCCAGGGAAACGGGGAATATTTCATGATAGGTATTCTCCGTTTTTCCTTTTTGGTTCATCCATATTGTCTGCCACAAACAGTGGCAATTGGGATTAGATTATCCATTTACATTTTTGAGAACTTTGTTTCTTTTGAAATAATCAAGCCATTTTCTTAGAAACATATAAACAAAAGTATTTTCATGAGAGATACCTTTATTTTTTTCTTTGCGGGAATTTTTTTTATTGCAGGTTGCCGTAACCCTTCATCGAATGACGCTCCGTCGGACATAAGACATATTGTAGTTATAGGCGTGGATGGAATGAGTCCCGACGGTATCCGTAATGCCGCCACACCAATTATGCATCAAATGATAAATGACGGCGCAGTAAAATGGGATGTACGCACAGTTCTTCCCTCCAGTAGTTCTCCCAATTGGGCTTCGATGATATCCGGAGCCGCCCCCGAGCAACATGGGGTTACTGATAATGACTGGGAAAGAGATGACCATTCACTACCTCCTGTTATCATGGATGACGATGGCATATTCCCAACCATATTTGATGTAATTCATAAAAACAAACCCGATGCAAAAATCGCGGCGATATATAATTGGGAGGGATTTGGACGATTAATTGAAAAAAGTGCTGTAAATTATGACACCACAGCTTCCGTTGACAGCACCATTCTCCTGGCATCCGCTTATATTGAAAAAGAAAAGCCTTTATTTTGTTTTATTCAACTGGACAATGTGGATGCAGCAGGCCACAAATATGGGCATGGCTCTAATGAATATTACCAGGCTGTTGCCAAAGCGGATACCTTAATTGGTTACATTCTGAAAAGTATCCGAAACGCCGGCATAGATAAAAACACGCTGGTAATTGTGACCGCTGACCACGGCGGAAAGGGTTATGGCCATGGTGGCGCCACTCCTGAAGAAGCAGAAATTGCCATGATTCTTAATGGGAAAGATGTGAAAAAAGGCTATTCTATAGAGCAGCCTGTTTACACTTACGATTTGGCCGCCACTATTGCTTTTTGTTTGGGTATTGAACCTCCTTATGCCTGGATTGGAAGGCCTGTAAAAAGCGCTTTTGAAGGCTTTTCAGAACCCTCAAATTTATGGAAGGGCAAAAGGCTCATTGCTGCTCCTGTTATTTTTCCAAAAGCACATCTGTATGCGGAAGCTGGTGGACTATATGTTGACACTGGTGCCGTTGTAAAAATGGAACCGGTTGCTGCCAAAAGCGTTATTAGATATACACTGGATGGCTCCGAGCCTGATTCAAACGCTGTAATATATAAAGCTCCCTTTACGCTTGACACTACTGCCGTTGTAAAGGCAAAATCATTTGACAACCTTGGTAATGAAAGTCTTACTGCAAAGGCCTATTTCAGGGTTGTAAAAAAAGATCCGGGAATGGGCTTACAAACTGAGTTTTATCGTGGGAAAAATTGGACCTCAATACCCGATTTTAGCAGACTCACGCCGTTCAAAACCTGGGTTTCACCCGAATTTGAATTAAACAGAGAACAGATACTGCCACTACTGGATAATGATATATTTGGCGTTGTTTTTAAAGGATATATAGAGATTAATAAAAGTGGAAAATATACTTTTTACACCAGTTCTGATGATGGCAGCAATCTTTACGTAGATGGCAAAAAAGTCGTGGACAATGATGGCTCTCACGGAGTGATTGGAAAATCCGGCGACATTAATCTAAAAGCAGGAAGACATGCTATCCGGATTGATTATTTCAATTCTTTGGGAGGATATTGGCTGGATGCATTCTATAAAGGGCCCGGAGTAACACGCCAGATTATTCCGGCAAATAAATTATTCCTTAAAGGGCAATAAGGAAAAATAACTTTTAAACTATAAATTGCGTAAAACATTCGCTTGATAACTACTATCCGCGTTTGGGCTGATGAGGGGTTGTGAATTTGCTAAATTATTTTTATTTAGTTATCCGCTTATTAATGTATTGATATTTGTTTTTCTCATCAAACACACGGATAACTCTATAATTGCCAAAGTATATAATTCTTTAAGCCACAATTAGTCGATGGTTGTCATTAGGGATTAATAATTATTATGGATACAAGAAGAGAATTTTTAAAGAAAGCATCACTACTCGCTGGTGGCACAGGCCTGTGGAGCAAATTGCCGGCATCTATTCAAAGAGCAATTGCTATCAATCCTGAAGCCGGAACTACTTTTGAAGATGCAGAACACATCGTTTTTCTGATGCAGGAAAACAGGTCTTTTGATCATTGCTTTGGAACATTACAAGGCGTTCGCGGATTTAATGATCCGCGGATAATAACTTTGCCGGGCAATAATCCTGTCTGGTTACAAAGCAAAAAAGACGGAAGAAAATATGTGCCTTTTCGCCTGAACATGAAAGACACCAAAGCCACGTGGATGGGAGGTCTGCCTCACTCATGGGAAAACCAAACGGATGCGCGTAACAATGGGAAATATGACCAATGGCTGGAAGCAAAAATGCCCGGTAAAGAATACAAAGACATGCCATTGACGATGGGGCATTACAACCGTGAAGACATTCCTTTTTATTATGCGCTGGCCGATGCTTTTACCGTTTGTGATCAGAACTTTTGTTCATCACTTACGGGCACTACGCCTAACCGGACTTTTTTCTGGACAGGTAAGATTCGTTCAGAACCGGGAGCTCAGGCAGATGTACGCAATTCCGATTTGTATTACAACATAGAAGCACATTGGAAAACTTTTCCGGAAAGGCTCGAAGAAAATGGAATTCCCTGGCGGGTATATCAAAACGAAATCAGTCTTCAATCTGATTTGGAAGACGATGCTGACAGCTGGCTCTCTAATTTTACGGACAACAACCTCGAATGGTTTAGCCAATACAATGTCCGGTTTCATAAAGCACATTATGATTTTTTAAAGAAAAGATCTGAGGAATTACCCGGAGAAATTGAAACGTTACAAAATGCAATCAAAAAGACAAATAAGAACCAATCAAAAAAAATTGAAAAGAAATTAATTCAAAAACAGCAGCAACTTGAAAAGTATAAAAATGAGTTAGTGACCTGGAGTCCGGAAAATTTTGACAAGTTATCGGACTATGAAAAAAATCTTCATAAAAAAGCTTTTACCACCAATGTAAATGAAGCGGATTTTCATAAATTGGAAATGTTTTCTTACGATGATAATGGAACAGAGCGAAACATTTTATTGCCCAAGAGTGATGTCTTGTACCAGTTTAGAGAAGATGTTAACAGTGGAAAATTACCCACCGTTTCCTGGCTCGTGGCACCGCAAAATTTTTCCGACCACCCCAGCGCGCCGTGGTTTGGGGCATGGTATGTCTCGGAAGTACTGGATATTTTAACCAAAAACCCGGAGGTTTGGAAGAAGACAATTTTCATTCTGAACTATGACGAGAATGATGGCTATTTCGACCATATTCCTCCTTTTACTGCACCAAAGCCCAACGACTCCAATAGTGGAAAAGTTTCTGATGGCATAGATACCGCCAGTGAATATGTAACGATGCAGGAAGAATTAAACAGGAAAGATTTTGACGTAAAGGATGCCCGGGAAGGTCCTGTGGGATTGGGTTACAGGGTTCCGATGGTAATTGCTTCGCCGTGGTCTCGTGGAGGATGGGTCAATTCACAGGTATTTGATCATACTTCCACCTTACAGTTTTTGGAAAAGTTCTTGTCAAAAAAAACCGGAAAAGAAATTAAGGAAACGAATATCAGCGACTGGCGGCGCGTAGTTTCCGGCGACCTTACTTCGGCGTTCAGACCATACAATGGCGAAAAAATAGCATTGCCCAAATTTGTAAAATACGATCCCTTTGTAAAGGAAATTTATAATGCAAAATTTAAAAAACTACCGACAGATTTTCGCGAGTTGAATCAGGAAGAGATACAGGAAATAAAAAAGAATTTTCATAAATCACCGCTACTTCCGCACCAGGAACCAGGTATGAGAGATTCGTGCGCGTTGCCTTACCAGTTAAATGTAGATGGTAATTTGAGCGACAGTAAACAAACATTTAATATAGATTTCTCCGCAGGGAATGAATTATTTTCTGCGCAATCTGCAGGAGCTCCTTTTAACGTGTATGCGCCCGGAAAATATGCTTTAAATGATGGCGGCAGTCAACAATTGTACGAAGACGTAAAAGCCTGGTCTTACGCGGTGCGCGCAGGAGATGAAATAAAAGGGCAATGGCCATTGGCAAATTTTGAAAATAATTTATACCATCTAAGAGTATATGGCCCCAATGGATTTTTCAGGGAATTTATTGGAGATAAAAATGATCCGCGTATCAGCATCCAATTCAGATATGAAAGCGATAAAAATAATCCCCAAAAGTTTAGCGGCAATGTTGTTTTATTATTCAAAAATTTGGGCGATGAAAAGCATTCTATTGAGATCAGCGATAATTCCTATAAAAATGAAAAGCGAACTTTGGTTTTAAATAAATTAGAGTCAACCGAGACAGTTTTAGATCTTAGAAAAAGTTTTAACTGGTATGATATTTCGTTAAAAATAAAGGGGAATAATTTGTTTGAAAAAAGATATGCAGGTCGTGTTGAAACGGGTAAGCATAGCAAGAGTGATCCATTTATGGGAAGGGTGTAATCACTTTTATTCAGTAATGTATTTTGTTTGCAGAACACAAACTCAATCCAAAGTTATTTTGCAGTAAAAGAACAAAAAACAGGTAAATTGTCATTAGCAATATTTATTGTCCGATTAAAAAGTATCAATTTCAGTGAAATAATTGCTGGTATTATGTTTCACGGCCCCTCTCCCTTGGAGAGGGGTTGGGGGTGAGGTCAATGCCAGCGAGATTTTCATAGAGTTAGTCGGACAATTGGTATTAGCAATATTTTAGTTACCAGATATAAAAACTTCCAATTGTCATCTTCACCAAATGAATTAAAACGAACGCTTACACCTGCCATGCTTTGGGGGCTGGGTGTGGGTTACGTTATTTCAGGCATGTATTTCGGCTGGAATCTCGGTCTGGCTGAAGGTGGCACATTAGGCCTGGCCATTGCCACAGTATTTATCATCATCATGTATGTGACATTTACTTTCAGCTACGCGGAACTTGCCTGTGCCATACCCAAAGCAGGCGGCGCATTCGACTATGCCTCAAGAGCATTGGGAAAAGACATGGGATTTATTGGCGGGATGGCTCAAAATGTTGAATTTATTTTTGCTCCTCCGGCAATCGCTTTCGCAATCGGCGCTTATTTTAATTTATTTTTTCCGCAAATTCCGATACTTGCTATTGCCATTTTTGCATATGTTGTTTTTACCGGGCTAAATATTTATGGAGTTAAAGCGGCGGCAATGTTTGAGTTAACCATTACTATTTTGGCTGTCGGAGAACTATTGTTGTTTAGTGGGATAACCCTGCCTCATTTTGAGTTCAGAAATTTACAACAAAATGCGTTGCCACATGGGTGGCAGGGAATTTTTGCAGCTATTCCTTTCGCTATTTGGTTTTTCCTTGCTATTGAAGGCGTAGCCAATGTAGCCGAAGAAGCCATCAATCCACAGCGAACAATTCTAATAGGTTTTGGCTCTGCAATTGTTACCCTTGTTATTTTATGTATATTAACTTTTGCATCTTCTGTTGGCGTTGCAGGATGGGAAGCTATAGTTTATAAGGCTGATGGAAGTATGTCAGATTCTCCGTTGCCGTTGGCTTTGGCCCATATAGTAGGTAGCAATCACCTGCTCTATCATTTACTCATTACGATTGGACTGTTTGGATTGGTAGCCTCTTTTCATGGAATCATTTTGGCTGCAGGCAGGTCTGTGTTCGAGTTTGGCAGGGTAAAATATGCGCCCGCTTTTATCGGCAAAATTCATCCGAAATTTCAAACGCCTTCCAATGCACTGCTCGTTAATATGGCAATCGGAATTATTGCCTTGCTCACAGGCAAAACAGTTGAAATCATCACTATTTCAGTATTTGGCGCGTTAACGCTTTATATTATTTCAATGGTTTCACTATTGAAATTGAGAAAAAAGGAGCCAGGGCTAGCCCGCCCTTTCAAAGTGCCCGCATATCCGTGGTTCCCGGTAATTGCGTTGGTAATCGCTCTAATATCTTTTGTTGCTATGACGATTTTTAATTGGGAACTTGCTATCGTTTATTTTATATTTATGGGTATTTGTTACATCGCTTTTAAAGTATTTAAAAAGTAAAATCACGCAATATTTTTTTATAAATTAATTATATGAAGACCACAGAGATCCTCCAATACGTGAAAGATCATCCATCTGGAAAAGTGAAAATTGCAATCACTGATATTGATGGCATCCTTCGGGGAAAATATATTTCGACAGAAAAATTTCTATCTGTTATAGATTCTCATACCGGATTTTGTGATGTTGTTTTTGGTTGGGATGCTAATGATGTAGCCTACGACAATGTAACTTACACGGGCTGGCATACTGGCTATCCTGATGCTTCGGCAAAAATTGACTTATCGACTTTCAGAAAAATTCCGTGGGAAAATGACGTTCCTTTTTTTCTGGGTGAGATGCTGGACACCAAAGGACGCCCTTCATTGGTTTGCCCCAGGCAGTTATTGAAAAAAGTTTTGGACGAAGCCGGCAGTTATGGCTTTCTGCCATTTTTTTCGCAGGAATTTGAATGGTACAATTTTGCTGAAACGCCGCAAAGCGCTTGCGAAAAACAATTTAAAGAACTGGCACCTCTTACGCCCGGAATGTTTGGGTATTCAATTTTGCGGAGTTCCTTAAAAAATCCCTTTTTTACCGATCTGTTTGAATTACTCAGAAAATTCAATGTGCCTTTGGAAGGTTTGCATACAGAAACCGGGCCCGGCACTTATGAAGCAGCTATTACCTATTCTGAAATTATAGAAGCCGCCGACAGGGCAGTACTGTTTAAAACTGCGGCAAAGGAAATCGCGTATAAGCATGGCTGTATGGCTACGTTTATGGCAAAGATTAATGAAAATTTGCCAGGGTGTGGTGGTCATGTACATCAAAGCCTGTGGGATAAAGATGGGAAGAAAGATCTTTTTTACGATGGAAAAGACGAAAGAAATATGAGTGGCCTGATGAAGAATTATATTGCGGGACAACTATATTGCCTTCCGCAAATTTTACCAATGTTTGCACCTGTAATCAATAGTTATAAAAGATTGGTGGAAGGGGCGTGGGCGCCTACTACCCTTACCTGGGGAATAGATAACAGGACAGTTGCGTTGCGCGTTTTGGCCAATAATAGTAAATCATGCCGGCTCGAAACAAGGGTCATTGGTTCTGACGTGAATCCATACCTGGCCATGGCTGCTGCCCTGGCTTCAGGTTTGTATGGAATTAAGAATAAAATGAAATTAAAGCAACCTGCTACCAAAGGGAATGGATACAACGATTTTTCAAATGGAACGCTTCCTAAAACATTAAATGAAGCTACGCAGATGATGAAAGAATCTAAGGTGGCAAAAGAAATATTGGGAGAAAAGTTCGTTGAACATTTCACCCAAACCCGTGAATGGGAATGGAGGCAACATTTAAAAGCCGTTACTGATTGGGAGTATAAGCGGTATTTTGAAATAATTTGATTTTAAAAATAACAAATTCCAAAAGACAAATTCCAAAAGACAAATTCCAAAAGACAAGTTCCAAAAGACAAGTTCCAGAAAAATAAAAAAAAATAAATTCCAAAAAATAATTCCATACAAGAAAAGACAGAAGAAAATAAAAAAATGGCAAAATGGAAAACTCAGGCAAAATATATGATCTCGAAGAGCGTACAGCAGTATATGCAGAGCGAGTGAGAAACTTTTGTTTGAAGTTACCAAAGAATATGGCCAATGTAGAATACATACCACAACTAATAAGATCCGGCAGTCCTCCGGGTGCTAATTATATTGAAGCTAATGAAAGTATTGGCGACAAAGATTTTAAAATGAAAATAAAAACCTGCAGGCGGGAAGCGAAAGAATCCGCTTATTGGTTACGGTTGGTAATAACGAATGGTTCAATTGAGCCGGAGAATGAAAGGTTATCTTTACGGCAGGAAGCTAAGGAATTTATACTGATTTTTACTGCAATTTTGAAAAAGAGAGAATAATTTGTTTTTGTTATTTGTTCTTTTTCTTTGTTATTTGTTTCTTGTTATTTGTTCTTTTTTTCAGTTTTTAAATTTTTATGATGCAATCAAATCAAATTTATCAATACAATTTTCCTACTACCATTCGCTTTGGAGCAGGATCCAGCAAAGAGTTGGGTGATTACTTGCTGAAGAATGGTTTATCAAAACCCTTAATAGTAACCGATAAGAATGTAACCCAACTTGATTTTTTCAAATCGATTATTAGTGATCTTAAAAGGAAAAATATTTCGGTTGAAGTATTTTCTGACATTCATAAAAATCCTGTAAAATCGGATGTGTATAAGGGAACCGATGTGTATGATGCTACGAAGCGAGATGCCATCATCGGTATTGGCGGCGGCGCTTCTCTCGACGTTGCGAGAGCAATTGTGCTGAGAGTCAATCACCGTGAAGATCTTTTTAAATACGACGACCTCGTTGGCGGTGATGTATATGTGACCAATGATGTGCCCCATTTTATTACAATACCAACTACTGCCGGTACCGGAAGCGAAGTAGGAAGGAGTGCCATCATTGCCGATGACGAAACACATCAAAAGAAAATTTTGTTTTCTCCAAAGTTGATGGCAAAGATCGTGTATGCTGATCCGTTATTAACTATGGAGCTGCCTCCGTTTATTACAGCCGCTACCGGCATGGATGCACTCACACACAATATGGAAGCTTTTCTCGCAAAGATGTACCACCCTATGTGTGATGGCATTGCATTGGAGGGCATCTTGCTGATTAGCCAATCGCTGGAAATGGCGGTAAATAATCCCGACCTGGAATCGCGGAGTAAAATGCTGATCGCTTCCCTGATGGGTGCCGTTGCTTTTCAAAAAGGCCTTGGTGTAGTGCATTCACTGGCGCATCCGCTTTCTTCGTTACTGGATACTCATCACGGGCTCGCTAATGCTGTCAATATTCCTTATGGCTTGCAATTTAATATTGGAGGATTTGAGCATAAATTCAAACGCATTGCAAGAACATTGGAACTAAAAGAAGAAACCGGGGAGGCTGTTGTAAATTTTTTATTCGACCTTAACTCAAGGATCAATATTCCGCATAAGCTAAGAGATATTGGCGTAAAGAATGAACATATAGAAACCCTGGCTGATCTGGCTTTTGCCGATTTTGCGCATCCCAATAATCCGAAGCCGGTAAGCAGAGAAGATTTTAAACAACTTTATTTGAAAGCGCTTTAGGAATGTCGCCACTAATTGCCCAAACTTTACCGGCAGTAGACAAGTCAACACGAATATTTTCTGAAGGGATAATTGTTCAGTTGATTAATATTTGCGAAAATCGGAGTCAATATGCCGCAGTGAGCGGTGTCCCCACCGCCCACAAGTAGCACGGCAATTTGAAATGAACTAATTTTATCTATAAATAAATGGAGATGAAAAAAATAGTTATTGGAATAAGTGAAGGCTCTAAATATTCTAATTATGAAAACTGGATGAAAGACGAAGCCGGAGTGGAAACAATTAAATTGAGCTATCATCTGGATAATATTAATGAAATAGAAAAATGCAATGGAATTATCTTATCGGGCGGGTGTGATATTAATCCGCAATTATACCATCAGCCCGGGTTTCTCGCATACTCTGATCCAAAAGAAATTGATGAAAAGAGAGACGAATTTGAATGGAAAATAATTCAGCATACAGAAGAAAATCAAAAGCCTTTGCTGGGCATTTGCAGAGGATTACAATTTGCAAATGTATATTTCGGTGGAGTGCTGCTACCTGATATCCCTTCATTCGGAAAATTTAATCATGCACAATTTAACGGCGGCGCGGACAGAGAACACACAGTTACTGTTGATCCTAATTCTCTTTTGTATCAAATAACAGGTGAAGCGACTGGCTCAATAAACAGCGCCCATCATCAAAGTGTGGATATACCCGGCTACGGCCTGGTAGTAAATGCATTATCGCCCGATGGCGTCGTAGAAGGAATGGAAAGAAAAGAACCTGAAGGGAAATCATATCTCATGTTGGTACAATGGCATCCGGAAAGGATGACGAACCAGGAGAGTAGTTTTGTAAAAAAGATTAAGCAGAGCTTTTTAGAAGCGGTCCGCGAAAACATTCAATAAATAATTTTTATGAAAATCATTAATCCCGCAACGGAAGAAGTTATCAGGGAAATTGGGGAAGATTCAAAGCAACGTGTGGAAGAAAAATTCCAGTCATTACGGGCTGCCCAGCCTGGATGGAATAATATTCCATTAACAGAAAGAGTAAAAATTTTGCAAAATTTCTCCATGCTTCTTAAAGAAAATACAGAACACCTTGCGATGACACTAACCTCTGAAGTAGGAAAACCTTTGCAGCAATCGCGAAATGAAATTAACGGAGCAATTGCCCGCATCGCATGGCTTACTGAAAATGCTGAAAAATATTTATCAGATGAAACCATGAAGGAGGAAAATGGATTGGAAGAAAAGATTTCTTACGAACCGCTTGGCGTTATTTGCAATATTTCTGCATGGAATTATCCTTATCTCGTTGGTGTAAATGTTTTTGTTCCCGCTCTGCTGGCGGGCAATGCGGTGATGTATAAACCTTCTGAGTATGCTACGCTTACAGGGTTGGGAATTGAAAATCTGTTGCACGAGGCAGGATTGCCGGAAAATATTTTTCATATTGCTATTGGCGCCAAAGATGTTGGCGAATTACTTTTAAAACTTCCTTTCGACGGTTATTTTTTCACCGGCTCTAATAAAACAGGAAAATATATTTATGAAAAAGTAGCACCAAAAATGGTTCCCTGCCAGTGTGAATTGGGAGGCAAAGATCCTTTGTATGTAGCCGATGATATTTTAGAAATAAAAGCCGTAGCAGCGGCCACAGCCGATGGCGCTTTTTACAATAATGGCCAGAGTTGTTGTTCGGTGGAAAGGATGTATGTGCATGAAAAGATTTACGACACTTTTGTCGACGAATTTATAAAAGAAGTGACATCATGGAAGATAGGTTTACCAACGGAAGAAAAAATTTATATAGGCCCGGTAAGTCGAAAAGAACAAATTGTTTTTTTGGAACAACAGGTAAAAGATGCTTTGCAAAAAGGCGCATCGCTCCAAACCGGGGGTAAGCCACTTAACGGAAAAGGTTATTTTTTTGAACCTACCGTTGTTACTGGTGTGAATCATTCCATGAGTATTATGAAGGAAGAATCTTTTGGACCTGTCATCGGCATTATGAAAGTAAAGGATGATGAAGAAGCAATTGCATTGATGCAGGATACTGACTACGGCTTAACTGCTTCTGTCTATAGCAGCAATCAGGGTAGAGCTGAGAAAATACTGAAGCAAATAAATGCAGGCACCGGCTATTGGAATTGCTGCGACCGCGTAAGCGCCGCATTGCCATGGAGCGGCCGAAAAAATTCAGGAATTGGTGTAACCCTTTCTCATGCAGGGTTACGCGCATTTACAAAGCCAAAGGCGTATCATTTGAAGGGTTAAAAGTGGTTGAATTTGTTTTAAACCGAACCCCAAAAAAGTTTAAAAATTATCAAGCGATTGAATTAACGGCGAATTTCGCATGTAAACTTATTTTTTTGTTTCAACTAATAAATTTGAAATCCATCTTTTTTGTTTGTTTACTGTCCATGCTTCATTTTCCTATGTGCCAACAACTAATACTGATTCTAACTTATTGAATAGCAGGGATAATGACTCTTTATTTTGTTATCTGAAATTAGCATTTTGCATTTAAGAAGTACGACATAATAATTTTACGCAATCGTTTGTCTTAAATTTTGTTAAAAAATCAAATTAGATTCGTCGGTGGATATATAAAATTCCCTTTGCATTGGATATCAAAACCGCAAATGAAAAAGACTTAATAATACTCCTGAACCAGGATAATGAAGCGGCATTTGCTGAATTGTATCGTTTGTACAGCCAACGTTTGTTGGCTTATCTTACCCGGTTAGTCAAGTCACAGGTTTTTGCCTCGGAAATTTTACAGGAGGCTTTTATCAGGATCTGGAAAAACCGGCAAAACATTAATCCTGAACAATCCTTTCGTTCCTATTTATTCCGCATAGCGGAAAATCTTGTGTATGATTTTTTTCGAAAAGCTGCGCGGGACCGGAAATTGGCGGCTGCGTTAATTAACAGGGCGTGTGATGAATACAGCCATGTCGAAGAAACGTTTTGCAATAAAGAACATCTTCAGCTTCTTCAGGATGTAATAAATACGCTGCCATCGAAACGTCGCCAGGTTTTCCAATTGGTTAAGATGGAAGAACGGTCTTATGAAGAAGTAAGCGAACTTCTTCGGGTATCTACCTCTACCATCAATGACCACGTTGTAAAAGCAACTAAGTCTATTCGTGAAAAACTGGAACGTTATCACATAACGATTATAAGTATCCTGATTTTATTCCGGTTGCTATAAATTTCCTGTTTGAAAAATTGTCTTTAACCCTCATCTCGCCG
>Ga0134126_10002249_pt1 | contig 24440 bp, 25 predicted proteins | sample KB31752_FD_96881 | JGI IMG/M metagenome (GOLD analysis project Ga0134126, IMG submission 96881) | Terrestrial soil microbial communities with excess Nitrogen fertilizer from Kellogg Biological Station, Michigan, USA - KB3-175-2 | ecosystem: Environmental > Terrestrial > Soil > Unclassified ... | reverse complement strand
TTTTCGACGCCTCGCCAAAGATTATGAACGTCTCCAATCCACCTTCGCCAATTACCATTGGCTCGCCTTCGCCACTCTCATGCTCGCAAATTTATTCCGATGAAGTTAAGTACAGGCTCTAATCCTCATCTCCTTTGACCCAAGTCAAATCCGGTCCAGCTACTCGCACCTATTGTGAACGTGGATTGACAGCGTTTATGTAAGCCAGGAGAACCACAACCGCAATCCGACAGAACCAGATCGCACAAGCCGCTCTGAGTATCGTCGAACGAACGGTTTCCACAGCCTCATTCCGCTTTGAAAAACAAATACGAAAGACAAAAATATGAAAACCAACAGGATTAAACTTGTTGCCACCGGTCTCATCTCGGTCGTCTGGCTGTGGAGCGGGCCGTTGGCATTTGCTCATTGCGACACCCTGGACGGGCCGGTGGTAACGGCCGCGAAAACCGTCTTGGAGAAAAAAGACATCACGTCCATACTCAAATGGGTCAAGCCTGAGTACGAACCGGAATTAAAGACCGCCTTTGCCCGGACGCTCGTTGTACGCGACCAAGGCAAGGAAGCGCGCGAACTCGCCGACCTGTACTTCTTCGAGACGCTGGTTCGCGTACATCGCGCAGGAGAAGGCGCGCCCTATACCGGTCTCCAGCCGGCGGGCACGAAAGTCGATCCGGCTGTCGAAGCTGCCGACCAGGCGCTGGTAAGCGGCAAGGCAGACGCATTGATCAAAACCGTGACCGATGAAGCTGCCGCCAGCATCCGGCGCCGTTTCGCCGAGACGGTCGAAAAGAAGAAGCACGCCGAAGAAAACGTGGAAGCTGGGCGTGAGTTCGTCGCCGCCTACGTCGAGTTCGTTCACTACGTCGAGGCATTGCAGACCACCGCCACGCGGCCGGCCTCGGCGCACGAACACGCCGAACCTGCCGCTCATTCCGCAAGCGCCGAGCCAGAGCACAACCACTAAACCGAAATTTAAAAACTGCGGAGACGACGGCTACTGAGAAGAGGCGGTTATCTGCTCGAACCCACCACCTCTTTCTTGACTGCTTGCACATTCAGTTCGATTTCGACCTCTTCGCCCACGACCTGAGTTCCTGTTTCAAGCGCCTGATTAAAGACCATTCCATAGTCTTTCCGTTTCAGACGGGTTTTGGCTTCGAGCCCAATTCTCATATTTCCGGAAAGGTCCTTTGATGGTCCGTTCTGCTTTGCGGCGAATTGCAACTTCCGAGTCACGCCGCGCATTGTAAGTTCTCCCACCACTGTAAGGCCTGCGTCCCAAATATTATGCCGTTTTCCATACACGCGGTTCTTCGTGATACGCTTTGTCTCGAAGGTGATCGTGGGATAGTTGGACGCGTCGAAGAAATCTGCGCTCCGCAAAACGATCGTCCCGTTGTTGAACACCCGTATCGACGCTCTTCACCTGGATTGTTGCGTGCGCCTCAGTAATGACACCGTTATCCAACACGATCAATCCCTGCAAATCCCTGAATTGTCCTTTTACGCTACTAAGTCCGAGGTGTTTGACAGAAAACGTGACGAAGGAGTTAGTGGGATCAATGTTATAAAGATCTGCAGCGCGACCAACGGGACTGATCAGTAAGACGGCTGCAAGCAGCAGGATTTGTTTAGTCCAGTCGCACCCCGTTTGCGTCTCAAATCGATTGCAACGGTCTTGGTGCATATTGCCACCGCCGAAGACAATTGCTTTGGACGCTATCATCGTGCTCATGAATTGATCCTCACATTTCTTGTTTAAACCTGATTTTCTGATCCATAAGTCGAGAGAAACTCAATTTGTCATTCACCGAGGTCTGAAATTACCTTCGGCATAAACGCCGCTCGCAGTCCGTTGAGCACGGCCAGCACATCAATTATTTCCTGGCCGATCGCGCCGGCGACGGGAGTCAAATGGCCGGTCGCCACAAACATCATCCCGCCAAGACTCAACGCCATGCCCCCAACAGCGCTTTGAAGCGCAATGAAACGCATCCGGCGGCTGATGTGCATGAATTCATCCACCTTCTTCAACGAGTTTTCCATTGCCACCACGTCCGCCGCCTCGGCTGTCACATCACTGTTTTGCCCAACCGCCATGCCAACGGTCGCCGCCATCATGGCTGGGGCATCGTTAATGCCATCGCCCACATAGAGCGTTTTGGCCCGGGTAGTATCCTCACGCACGATAGCCAATTTCTGCTCCGGGCTTTGCTCAGCGTAAACTTCACGAATACCGACCTCCTCCGCGAGGTAACGCACTTCCGATTCGCGATCTCCGGAAAGAATCATAATGCGCTGGAACTGATGTTTCGGTCCGAGGTGTTGAATGAAAGATTGACCTTCGGCTCGCGGCGCATCGCGAAACCGAAAGGTTGCGACGACTTCTCCGTCGATTATGACTATGCATTCCAATCCCCCCGCGATTGCCGGCAGGTACTGGCTGCCGGAGGCGTCACCAAGTTTACCGCGGCTGGTGATTCGCACCTCCCGGCCAGATACCGTTCCTCGCAAGCCCTGTCCCGGCGGCTCGTTGATCTCTGAGGCCCGTTCGAGGGGAAGAGCTTCGGCCTTGGCTTCAGCGAGAATGGCGCGGGCTAGCGGGTGCTTCGAGTAGAGTTCCAAGCTGGCTGCCAGTGCGAGGACCTCCTTCTGCACAAAGCCGGGCGCGATGAGTTGTTCAACCAACTTCGGTTCGCCGTAAGTCAGCGTTCCGGTTTTGTCGAAAATGGCGGTGCGACACGTGGAGATTTGTTCAAGGACAGCGGGATTCTTGATGATGATCGAGCGTCGCGCCGCCAAGGAAATGGAACCGATGATTGCGACGGGGATTGCGATGAGCAATGGGCACGGCGTCGCGATCACAAGCACGGCCAGGAAGCGGATTGCCTCTCCGCTGATCACCCACGCCAAAATCGCGATGATCACCGCAGCCGGAGTGTAGACTGCCCCCAGTTGATCTCCCAGCCGCCGCAGCCTTGGCCGATTCTGTTCGGACTCGCGCATCACTTCCATGATTTTGGCATAACGGGAATCCACGGGGCGGCGCGTCGCGCTAATCGTCAGCGCGGACTCGCCGTTCACGGCGCCCGAGATAACGGGTGACCCTGGCGCTTTTGGAATTTCGAACGGTTCGCCCGTCAGGAATGCCTCGTTCATCACGCCATTGCCTTCAATCACGGTTCCGTCGGCCGGACAGATGTCGTGCGGATAAATCACCAGTGCATCGCCCACCCTGATCTCATCCAGTGAGACATCAGCGATACCGAAAGCGCTCTTGCGATGTGCAATCGAGGGCATTCGTTTTGCCAAGGCTCGCAGCACCGAGGACGCACTCCTTAAGGCGTAACTTTCCAGCGCCTCCCCACCTGAGAGCATCAGCACAACAATTGCGCCGGCGAGATATTCTCCGAGCACAACCGAGGTAACGATGGAAATACCCGCCAACAGATCGGAACCGAATTCGCGACGCAAAAGGTTTCCGAGCAACTGAAGGACGAGCGGAATGCCGCCTAATGCGAGAGCAGCAAACAGCGGAATCTGGTAAGTGATGACACTCGTGTGAGCAGCGAAGCGCAAAAGAACGGACGCGACAATCGCCACGAGAGTAAACAAAGCGATAATCGTGGTCCTATGTCGCCACAGTACAGCCAGTGTGACACGGGGCTTTCGCCCCTTAATGCCTAAGTCAACCGGTTTTGCAATTCTGCTTGTGTCCACAGCAGCTTCCTTAGTTTTCAGTTATACGTTAACAAATTAAGTCGGAATTTTTACAGAGGAAGATTGCATGCGTCGCTGTTTCCTGATCGGCTGGCCGCAGCATCTGCGATCGCACTCGATGATCAGAATTTACGTCATTGCCGCCTAACATAAATTTATGTTTCCCGTATTCATGACCTGCGCGATTACCCATTGCCCGCGAAGTCTGCTTGGGGGAATGTGAACAGATTCAAACCTGATCACGGTAAACTTCATCGACAATGCTGCAAGCGAGGAGTTTTATAAAGGTGTTGGGGCGAGCCGTTAGCGATGACGAATGACAGCAACAGCCAAGGAACAGAATCGACTGTTCAGAACAGCCGGAGCCTTGGACCCCTCATTGCCCTGAACGCCGGTTCATCCAGCTTGAAATTCGCAATGTTCAGAGCGGGCGCTTCTTCGGCGCGGATTCTCTCCGGTGGCATAGACCGAATTGGCACCTCGGATGCAGCTTTCACGGTGAAAGAATCTGGCAATTGCACACAGGAAAAAATTTCGGTTCGCGACCACTCCGCTGCTCTGCACCACGTCGTGAACCACCTCTCGCAAAAGTTCGCCGAATCACCGTTCAAAGCGGCCGGCCATCGCGTGGTTCACGGAGGACCGAAATATCGCGAACCGCAAATTGTTGACAACGCCATGCTCGCGGAACTGCGCCGGGTTCGGCCTTTCGACCCGGAACATCTTCCGGCGGAGATCGCACTGATTGAAATGCTTTCGGCGAGATTTCCCGGGTTGCCGCAGGTGGCCTGCTTTGACACGGCCTTTCATCGCAATCTCCCTTCCGTCGCGCGCCTCCTTCCGATCCCTCGGCGTTACGAAACCCGAGGTGTCCAACGCTACGGATTTCACGGTCTGTCGTACGCCTTTTTAATGGAAGAACTCGCGCGTCTGGCCGGCTCAAGCACCGCGCAGGGCCGCGTTATCCTCGCACACCTCGGCAATGGTGCTAGCATGGCTGCGGTAAGGGCGGGACAAAGCATAGACACAACCATGGCATTCACGCCAACGGCGGGATTGCCGATGAGCACGCGTTCCGGCGATCTTGATCCGGGCCTGGCTGCCTACCTGGAACGCGCCGAAGGAATGACCACGCGGGAGTTTTTCAAAATGGCCAACCACGAGTCGGGCCTGCTCGGGATATCTGAAACCAGCTCGGACATGCGCGATCTTCTCGCGCGAGAGACCCAGGACACGCGCGCAGCTGAAGCCATCGCTCTATTCTGTTATCAGGCAAGCAAATGGATTGGTGCATTTGCGGTAGCCCTTGAGGGACTGGACACGCTCGTCTTTAGCGGTGGCATCGGTGAAAATGCGGCCCCCGTCCGTGCGCGCATTTGCGAACGGCTGGAAGTGCTCGGCGTGCGATTGGACAACACACGCAATGTGGCCAACGCCGGCGTGATTTCCAGCGACTACAGCAAAGTGATCGTGCGCGTCATTCCAACGGACGAAGAATTAATGATTGTGCGGTCGGTATCTCGAGTTCTTGGGAGGATTCAACTATGAAAACAAACACAACCGTGCTTGCACCGGAACTGCTGCGTAAAATAGACGGCTGGTGGCGGGCGGCAAACTATCTGTCCGTGGGGCAGATTTATCTGCGCGACAATCCTCTGCTTCGCGAACCGCTCAAACAAGAACACATCAAACATCTGCTGCTGGGTCATTGGGGCACCACTCCGGGGCAGAACTTCATTTACGCGCATCTGAATCGGATCATCAAAGAACATGATCTGAACATGTTTTATATTTCCGGTCCGGGTCACGGCGGACCGGCGCTCGTGGCCAATACCTACCTGGAAGGTGCCTATACCGAGATCTATCCCGACATTAGTCAGGACGAAACCGGTCTGAAAAAATTGTTCAAACAGTTTTCCTTCCCCGGCGGCATTCCGAGCCACGTCTCGCCCGAATGCCCGGGTTCCATTCACGAGGGCGGCGAATTGGGCTATTCACTCAGCCACGCATTCGGCGCGGTTTTTGACAATCCGGATTTGATCGTCGCGTGTGTGGTCGGCGATGGCGAGGCGGAAACCGGTCCGCTGGCAACCGCATGGCATTCGAATAAATTTCTCAATCCAGCAAACGATGGCGTTGTATTGCCCATTCTTCACCTGAATGGATATAAAATTGCCAATCCCACGGTCCTCGCGCGCATTCCCAAAGCCAAATTGCGCAAACTCTTTGAAGGTTGCGGCTGGAAGCCGTATTTCGTTCAGGGACACAGGCCCGAGTTAATGCATCAGGTCATGGCGCGAACGTTGGACGCGGTGATTGCCGAAATTCGCCGAATAAAAGCGGACACGAGTGATAGCGGCAGCAGCACACCCCTTGACTGGCCAATGATCATCTTGAGGTCCCCCAAAGGTTGGACGGGGCCAAAGAAGGTTGACGGAATACCGAACGAAGGCACGTTCAGATCGCACCAGGTACCGCTTGCTGTTACACCGAGCAGTCCGCCGAGCCACCTCAAGCTCCTCGAAAAATGGCTGAAGAGTTATCGGCCGGAAGAACTTTTCGACGAGCAAGGACGCTTTCGCACCGAACTTGCAGATCTCGCGCCAAGTGGTCCGAGACGCATGGGAGCCAACCCGCACACCAATGGCGGGAATTTACTAAAGGACCTCCGAATGCCGGATTTTCGCGACTACGCAGTGAACGTGCCCACACCGGGGATTCCAGGAATTGGCGACACTCATGTGCTCGGAAAATTCCTGCGTGACGTCGTAAAGATAAATGCATCCGAGCGAAACTTCCGAATTTTCGGGCCGGACGAGACCATTTCAAATGGTCTCGCCGATGTATTCGAAAACACGAATCGGCAGTGGGAAGCAGAAACAGATCGCAACGATCAATTTCTCGCGCGGGAAGGCCGCGTGATCGAAATGCTGAGTGAGCACCAGTGCGAAGGGTGGCTTGAAGGCTACCTCCTGACCGGCCGCCATGGACTGTTCAACTGCTACGAAGCATTCATCCATATCGTGGATTCCATGTTCAACCAGCATGCAAAATGGTTGAAAGTCACATCCAAGCTCTCGTGGCGCCGAAGACTCGCGTCGCTCAATTACCTGCTCGCTTCTCATGTGTGGCGGCAAGACCACAACGGCTTCACTCATCAGGATCCTGGTTTTATCGACCACGTCGTCAACAAAAAGGCGGAGATTGTCAGAGTTTATCTGCCACCGGATGCCAATTGTCTGCTTTCGGTCATGGACCATTGTTTGCGCAGTCGACATTACGTCAATGTGGTCGTTGCCGGAAAACATCCCGCCCCCCAATGGCTGAGCATGGATGCCGCCGTGAAGCATTGCACCGAAGGCATTGGCATATGGCCCTGGGCCAGCAACGATCAGGATAGCGATCCGGATGTCGTCATGGCCTGTGCGGGCGACGTTCCCACGCTTGAGACGCTGGCCGCTGTTTCCATTCTCCGGGAGCATTTGCCAGAATTGAAAATTCGCGTCATCAATGTGGTTGACCTAATGAAACTCCAGCCGCATACCGAGCACCCTCACGGCCTGAACGATCACGACTTCGATACGCTGTTTACCAAAGACAAGCCGATTATTTTTGCATTTCATGCCTATCCGTCGTTGATTCATCGGCTGACCTATCGCCGAACGAATCACGACAATCTCCACGTGCGGGGCTACAAGGAGGAAGGAACGATTACGACCCCATTCGATATGACGGTGCTGAATGATCTGGATCGGTTCCACCTTGCCATGGATGTGATTGACCGGCTGCCAAAGGTTGGGGCCAAGACCGCTTATTTAAAACAATTGCTGCAGGACAAGCTAGTGGACCATCGGAATTACATCAACGAGCACGGGCAGGATATGCCGGAAGTTCGGAACTGGAAATGGATGGCGGCTTAAACGTGGCCGAGAAATTTGCTGCCAGACTGGTCAGGTCTTTATTTTACATCTAAGTTTTTAGCTATAGGTTGACTTTCGTGGAAATGTGGTGCTCGTTACGCCGACGTGTTTACGAAAGATGAGACTTCCTAGACCTTCGCCTTTGAAAACAAGCAGCAAATACAAGCCGTGGCGTCGCAATTTGGCCTGGTTTATCTGCCGGAAGCGGGCTCGTTCACTCACGATCTTCGCACCGCGTTGATGGGGGCCGGATGGAAAACTGATTACTGTCTGGGCAGCAGTGTGTGGACGCCTGATGAAGTTGAAAATCGTGTGGCCGAATCAATCCAGCAAAAACCGGTTCTTGCCGCTGCGCACGACAAACAACCCGAGGCAACGAAATTGATCCATAGAGCAGCTTCCTTGCGTCGATTGAAGGAGGCCCTTACTGTTCAGATATGTGGTCGGTCTCCATGAAACGAGAAAAATCAAATAAGGTGCCATCGCTAAACGAAGAACTCTTTCATATGGCATTTGCGCAAGCCTCGGTGGGGATGGCAATTACCGATCCTAAGGGCCATTTTGTGCGCGCGAACAGGGCGTACAGCACGCTGACCGGTTATTCGGAGAGCGAACTCTGCTCTCGCGATTTATGCGGCATTAGCCACCCGTCTGATCTGTTGAACGTCAAACAATCCGCCGCGAAACTTCGCCGAGGTGAAATCGATAGCTTCGTTATTCAGCAGCGATACGTCAAAAAGGGCGGTGCAATTGTTTGGGTTCAGAACACAGTTTCTGGCATCCATTGCACCGGCGGCAAAACGGTAAACTTCATTGCTCTGACTGAGAATATCACTGAACATAAACGCGCCGAAGACGAGCGATCTTTGCTCGCAACAATCGTGGAGTCATCCGAAGACGCCATCATCGGAAGAAAGTTGGATGGCACAATCATAAGCTGGAACGTGGGTGCCGAGCGGATTTTTGGTTATAAAACCAAGGAAGCCATCGGTCGGCTATACTCGTTCCTCGTTCCGAAAGAGCGATTGAATGAATTGGAGGAAATTCGGGAAAAACTCACCCGAGGGGAACGAGTTGAGCATTATGAATCGGTGCGCCTTGCCAAGGGTGCCAACTTGGTGGACATCTCGCTCACCGTTTCGCCGATCAAGGACGCGCAGGGCGCTCTCCTCGGCTTTTCTACGGTCGGACGAGACATTGCGACGCGGAAACGTGGAGAGGCTGAACGCAGCCGCCTAGTGCGTCAATTGGGTGAACGGATTAAGGAACTTTCAGCTATGTATGATGTGGCGCACCTGCTGCAGATGGAGGGCAAATCGACGAGAACATTATTGGAGGAAATCACATTGTTATTGCCACCGACCTGGCAGTATCCCGAAATTGCTGCTGCCCGAGTGCAGTTGGGAGAGATGGAATTCAAAACGCCCAATTTCCAACCATCCCGTTGGAGTCAGCAGGCGTCGTTCACTACGATGAATGGACGCAAGGGCATCGTCGAGATTGTTTATCTGGCGGAGCGCCCGCCCGCCATCGAAGGTCCATTCTCTGCTGAAGAGCGAAATTTGATTGATGCCGTAGCCGAGAATTTAAAAGTCTACCTGGATCGCAAATATTTGGAATCTGAAATCCTGGAAATCAGCGAACGCGAGCAACGCAGAATTGGGCAGGATCTCCACGACGGACTGAGCCAGCGTCTTCGTGGAGTCGCGTATCTCAGCCACGTGCTCGCCGAGGATCTGACTCAAAAATCTTTGCCGGAAGCGAAGGACGCAAGCCGAATTACGCAATTGCTCAACGAGGCTCTCGTCGAAACGCGTGGTCTGGCGAGGGGGCTGTTTCCAATAAGCCTGGAAGCTGATGGCCTCATGTCTGCCTTGGCGGAGTTGACCTCAAACATTCAAAATATTTATAAAATTTCCTGCCGGCTCATATGTCCCAAACCCGTGTTGATTGACGACAGATCCATCGCGATGAATCTGTTTCGAGTTGCCCAGGAGGCAATTCAAAATGCAATCAAGCACGGAAAGGCGACGCGGGTTGTGATCCGCCTGATCAAAAAAAACGAAACCATTGAACTGGCCGTAAAGGACAACGGCAAAGGTCTGTCCAAACATTTTCAGAAGCGACAAGGGATGGGGTTGAAGATCATGGATCATCGGGCGAGCATGATAGGCGCTGAATTGCAAGTTCAACGGTTAACCGCCGGTGGCACATTGGTTATCTGCTCGCTTCGCGGTAAACGTGATAAATTCTCAAAATCTTTGAAATGAGCGCAAAAAAACAGACTCAAACGAGCAAGGGGCCGACCGCCCTTCGGGCGGCAAAGGCAAAGAAAACCAAAGTGCTTCTGGTGGACGATCATCCCACAATGAGGGAAGGGCTTATTCGCGTTATTGAACGCGAGAGCGATTTGACGGTGTGCAGTCAGGCAGCATGTGTCCGGCAGGCGTTGGAAATGATTGAGTCTTCGACTCCGGATATTGCAGTGGTGGACATTTCACTTGGAGGTGAGAATGGCATTGAGCTTATCAAGGACATCAAGGTGCGCTATCCACAATTGCCTGTTTTGGTGCATTCCATGCATGATGAGTCAGTGTACGCGGAGCGCTCGCTCCGAGCCGGAGCCAAGGGATACATCAGCAAGCAAGAGCCACCCCAGAAGTTATTGCAGGCCATTCGGGAAGTCTTGCAAGGGGAGATTTTCCTGAGTGCGGCAATGACCCGGCAAATCCTGCATGCGGTCGGGTCGGATCGAGCGGATAGAAAAACCTCGCCGTTTCACGAATTGAGTGACCGCGAATTTGAAGTTTTTGAATTGACGGGCCAAGGTCTCGGGACCAAGGAAATTGCTGGCACTCTTCATCTGAGCGAAAAGACCGTTCAGGCTCATCGAGATCATATCCGCCAGAAGCTAAATTTGCCGGATGGACGCGGTTTGACACGATTTGCCATCCGGTGGGTCGAATCTCAAAGTTGATATTATGTCACGCATTCGACACGGGATTCTTCCTTGAACTGCTCTCTAAACTCCTCTGGCTTTCGCCGCATTTAGTTCTCTCCCCTCGTTGAGAAGATCTCGCGAGTTCGGTCAATTCGCTTCGTCAGGAACAATCTTTTAGGAACTTTGCTTATTGAGCTTAGTCGTTGCATTCAAAAAGAATCAGCACGAGGCCAGTTGCAATCGGTTCTGGAGGGATGGAGAATGTGGACTCCGGTATGTGTGAAAGACATATATTTCAAGTAAGATGTTAACCTTTTGTGGTGTAAAAATATGCACAAACATAATTCGAGGCATAATTCGCATCCCGCAGAACCCACGAATGCGGAAATCGCCAAACTGGCGTATTCCTTTTTCGAGGCTGCGGGCAGATTGGAAGGACACGATCTAGAGCATTGGTTGCGTGCCAAGGAACAATTGTCCAAAGAGCGATCATCCAGAATCACTTCGCAAAAAGTTACGAAAATTGAGGCCAGACTAAACAATAGTGGCCCGCAGAAGGCTTCTGCAGTCCACATCCCTTCGGAGCGCGGGGAAGATCGCTACGCGCGGACGTTCGCAGGCAGAGGACATGCGGACTACTTGCAGACCGGAAATATTGAATAAAACGAATGGGTACACTGTGCTGACCATTTCAATGTGTTCCCGAGGAGATTGCTTATGATTCAAACCAAGCGAGTTTACGACTCGGTCGAAAGAGCTGATGGCGCGCGCTTTTTGGTGGACCATCTCTGGCCGCGGGGAATGAAAAAAGAAAGCGTGCGCGTGGAACAGTGGGTCAAGGAGGTTTCGCCAAGCAATCACTTGCGGGATTGGTTTGGGCATGACCCCGCAAAATGGAAAGAATTTCAGAGTCGTTATTTTGCGGAGCTCGATGAAAAACCTGATGCATGGAAAACGCTATTGGAAGCCGCGCGAGCAGGGGACGTTACGCTTGTTTTCAGCGCACGAGACACCGACCACAACAACGCGGTTGCTTTGCGGAAATACTTGGAAAACAAACTGGCGGGCACACTGAGTGATAAGCGTCGGAAAAACTCAAAGCCACTCGGGTGAATACAAATCCGATCCTTCAGACAAGAAAGCGAGAAATTTATGGCAAACGTCGCAATTAACGGATTGGGCAGAATCGGGCGGGCGGCCCTGAAAATCGTTCTTGAAACACCAGAATTAAAGGTCGTGGCTGCAAATGATGTGGCGACGGCGGAAAACCTCGTGTACTTGTTGCGTTACGACACCGTGTATGGCCGCTATGATAAGCCGGTAAAGACCAGTGATGGCCGGCTGATGATTGGCGGACAAACACTCCATCTCTTGAGTGAGAAGGATCCGGCGAAACTTCCTTGGAAGGATTTAGGTATCGATCTGGTCCTCGAATGCACGGGCCGATTCACAAAGCGAGAGGATTTGGAGAAACACATTCAGGCAGGTGCGAAGAACGTTATACTTTCTGCGCCATCCAAGAGCGAAGAAGTTGTCACCGCTGTTCATAGCGTCAATCATCCAGAGGGAAACCCGACCATCATTTCCTGCGCCAGTTGCACCACTAATTGCATCGCACCGGTGGCGGAAATCATGGCCCGCCGAGTTGGCGTTAGGAAAGCGGTGATGACGACAGTGCACGCTTACACCGCCGATCAGAGTCTGGTGGATGGACCGCATAAAGGCCTGCGGCGCGGGCGGGCGGGCGGGGCAAATCTTGTCCCGACGTCTACCGGGGCGGCCTTGGCGACGGTCAAAATTCTTCCGCAATATCGAAATAAATTCGACGGCTTGGCGATTCGCGCGCCTGTGCCCGTCGGCTCCCTGGTTGATCTGGTTTTTGTGACGGAACGAAGCACAAGTGTGGAGGAGGTCAACCGTATTTTCACTGAGGAAACGGGCAGTGCGAGGTATAAAGGTGTTCTGGGTGTCACGAACGATCCGATAGTTTCATCAGACATCATCAAAGATCCCAGGGCGTCGATCGTTGACCTGGGGATGACACAAGTGGTCGATGGTGATCTCGTCAAGGTGTTGAGTTGGTATGACAATGAATGGGGTTACGTCTCGCAAATGATTCGAGGGGCGGTTCGTCTGCTGGGAAGCCGCTTAGATGCAAAAAATAAACACTGAAGTCACGCCTGCCTGAAAGGCTTCTGGGAACCGCGATCATCTGTCAAATCCACCGAACAGATCATTGAATCGCTGGGAATCTCGGTGTTGATTGATGGCAAACACATGTGTGCTATGGCACGTAGTGTCCACCACACGCATTCCATCATGAAGGTGAACGTGACGCATGGGACTTTCGAGAAGGATCAGAATTTCAACAATAATTTTTGACGAGACTGGATGTGACCCAACTCGGTTTCCTTTAACTTTCCGGGAATATTTACTATTGTGACGGCCTTCGAGGTGGTCAATATCGAACACGCCGGGTTCCACTGTCCCTCAAGCAAATCTGTCAATCGCGCAACTGCGAGAGGCTGTTTAAGGCCTGACGATCGAACCGATTCTGGAGTGGACTGAATTTTCGAGACGGTCATACGCGGCGGGTTAATGTTTTTCATCCATTCAAAGGCCGCCTTTACGCACATTGCCTATCGAACGTAATCCTTTGCCCGAACAAGAATCATCGCGGCTACCAATTCCCATCCGTTGTGGAGAGGGTACTGTGCAGATATGGAAAAAGCGATTCTTAATGATTTATGAGAGCATCCCCAAAAACACTCATGGTCTTGGCGCTGACAGGGTTGGTCGGCGGCATATTTGTGGCCTCGAGCGACAGGAATCTGCCTCTCGCTTTGGAAATCGTGATGCCGTTAGGGGTGATTTTTACCGGACTGTTTCTGGTCTCGCTCATGTTGCGAGGCGAAGCGGCAAAATTTGACGAAGACCAGCGGTTGAAAAACGAGGCAATAAAACGATATCAGCCCCATGCCATTGAGCTGCCCAAAAAACACACGAAAGAAATATTCGGCGTCCCTGGCACCATCAGGTTAGCAGAGAAAAAACCCGAGATTCATGAGAGAGCAGTAGAAGAAGCGGTGGAGGCATGGCGCAATGAAGGAGATCCAAATTGATGTATGAGATTTCGCGCAGAATTGATAAGTGGCTGTGGTTTGTCCAGGCCATTCCCAAGCGCCGAAATAGAAAGCGATTTTCACTAGAAGTACAAAACGGAGAAAGAAAAAGAACTATGAGCACACCCATTATTGATCGAGATCTGACCACACAAGCCCCGCACAGCCCACGCGAACGCATCGGTGGATTCGCGATCGCGCGCCGGACCGTGGACAAATGCCGCGCCAGCCTGGCCGGAACGCTCGGCGAGTATCATTACGATTGTCCATTGGATAACCTGCTCTTCAGCTTCAAGGGAATCAATGGAGAGCAATTTAAAACGGCCGTGCGAACTGCAAAAACTTATGAAGAGATCGGGAAGTGGCTGCAAGCCAACGGCAAAAAGAAGACGTCGGCTGAGATAAAAACTTGGTCGGACCGGGTTGAAGCCGACAGGCTGATTAAGAATCCCAAAAAGCGCGCCCACTTCATTGAGAATTGCTCCAAGCTCGGACTGAATCCCGAAACGAGCACGATGTTCGACTGGATCGAAGCTGACGACCGCGCGAGTTTTACAATCGCATGCTCATGTTGTTAAGACCCCCATTTCCAAGTGCCTGAATAAAATACAATTTCCATCAATACAAAAACGCAAAACCAGGAAAGAAATAGGATTATGAATACGCTCGCCATTGACCGCTATGCAACCAAACGGAAAACAAACCTCATTATGTTGAAATCATTCGCTGCCATTCTTGCCTCAATGGCGGTAGCCGCCATGAGCACTGCCAACGCACAGGACAAAACATTGGCATTTGCGCCCACGGATGCCCAAATTGCCAAGATCGTCGTCGTGGCGGACACCGTCGATGTTGACTGCGGCAAACTGGCTGTGGAAAAGACAAGCAATCAGGGAGTCAAAGGATTCGCGGAGACGATGGTGCGCGATCACTCGGCCGTGAACGAAAAGGCAATCGCCCTGGCCAAAAAACTTGGCGTGACCCCGGAGGAGAGCGACACCAGCAAGAGTGTAAAATCGAACGGCGAAAGGGAGTTGGCAAAACTCAAAGCGCTGACGGGTGCTGAGTTTGACAAGGCTTACGTCGATAACGAAGTGAGTTATCACGAAGCCGTCATCAGTTTGCTCGACAAAACGTTGATCCCAAACACCAGGAACGCTGAATTAAAAAGCCTGCTCGAAAGCGGCCGGCCAATCTTTGCTGCTCATTTGGAACATGCGAAAATGCTGCAGGCTTCATTGAACAAATAGCGCCGAGAACCAGCCCGAAAGGGCCGGCGTGACTGTACTGCCGGCGGCTTGGAAGTGAACGCAAATTAAAACAAACGACCCGATCATGAACCTTCATCGCCAGCCAGTGAATAGCGCGGCAACTGAGAATGCGCAAAATGTGCATGCTGTAATTCAACCCGAGGGACGCGAGTCGCGCGCTGGTCGCCGAATACTGCGACTTTGGTTTTTCGCTATCTCTGTGCTCGTGATCATCATCGGCGGCGCGTTCCTGATTCGCTCTCGGGATTTTAAGAACAGAAGCGATGGCGACGCTCCTTCCAATGCTCTTGCACCCGCCGTTGCACCGACTGTCATTCAAGTTTCTATACGGAATCTTCAATTTTATCCTGTGACCAACCAGGTGAATAAAGGCGAGGTGGTCGAGTGGAAGAACGACGATCTGGTCCCACATACCGCCACGTCGGGTTCATTTGATTCGGGCACGATAGCATCTGGGCAATCGTGGCGTCATACCTTCACAGACGCGGGCGTATTTCCATACGCATGCGCGTTTCACCCCCAAATGAAAGGCGTCGTTATCGTCAAGTAACCCCCAGTCCTCTGATCGTTTATGCGCCAAGTTTAATAACTCATAATGTAATTCTCATCCATGAACACAAATCCACTGAAGCAAGGTCTCCTAACGGAGAATTCTGCCGGCATCGGCACGGTGACCCGCAAGATGATTCTCATGCGTGCTGTTGAGTTGGCCGTCATCGACGGCAGTTCGCCGGAGGATGTTTCGAAATCTGATTGGGAGCAGGCGAAGCGGGAATTAACGGGTGGGCCGGAAATAGATCCTAAGGAAGCGCTCCTTGGGTCAGCACCCGAATCAGACCGCTGGAATCCGGTGGCGGGTTCAGCCGGCCATAAAGTGCGCGTGAATTCCAGCACCGATGTGGACGACGAGGGACGGAGTGACAATGAACGACTGATTGAGGAAGGCATCAAAGGCGCCGAGCACGACCAGATGAGGCTAGCCAACTTGCGAGGAGAACAAATATGAAACAAGATAAAATCCGCAGCAAAGGTCAATTGTCGGAATCCGATGAGATCAAAACCTCGCCAGTTATTGCAACCGCAAATCCGGCCTCAGAACAACTCCTTACTTTAGTCGCACAGCAGCCCTTCTTTAAGGGGATGAGCGAGCATCTTGTTCAACTTCTTTCTGATTCCATCATGGAAATGCGATTTAAGCCAGGGCATTGGCTTTTTCAGCAAGGGGACCCGGCCAATAGGTTTTATCTGATCCTCGAGGGCAAGGTTCTGATCGAATCAGAAGTGAAGGAACTCGGCATGGTTCCCATTCGAACGCTGGGACCAGGCGATGACTTGGCGTGGGCCTGGCTGTTTCCACCCTACCGAATGCATTTTAGCGCCCGTGCAATTGAGTCGACTCGGGCGATATTCTTCTATGGGACTCGCCTGCGAGAGAAGTGTGAGGCCAACCACGAACTGGGCTATCAACTCATGAAACGAGTCGCGGAAGTGGTGGTGCGCAATCTCAATGCCACGCAGCAACGCTTGATGGAATTCACCCACGCTTCGGATCTGAAACCATAGATGGCCGCATCCCAAGAGAATTCATCGCGGTGTTCGCCGTTTTCGACAAAGGGTGGCGGAGCGAACGATCCGATTACTGGAAACGTGGCAGCGAGACTATAGTCTGATGCAATCGCGCAAACTAAAACCTGACACAAGCGGTTTGCCTGTGGTGCTGACGGTCGGCCATTCCACGCGGACGCTCGCTGAGTTCATTCGCTTGCTGCAGGCACATGAGGTGTCTTGCGTGGTCGATGTGCGGACGGTGCCACGCTCCCGGCACAATCCACAGTTCAACAAAGCCTCATTGCCCGGGGCGTTGAAGAAAGCTGGTTTGAGCTACGTTCACATGCCGGGCCTAGGCGGATTGCGCCATGCGAAGCGCGATTCGATCAACCAGGGTTGGAGAAATACTTCTTTTCGAGGTTTTGCAGATTACATGCAGACACCCGAATTCAAGCTAAGTCTCGAAGAGTTGATTCAGTTGGCGGGGCGGGAGCGGGTTGCGTTAATGTGCGCTGAAGCGGTGCCCTGGCGCTGCCATCGTTCGCTCATCGCCGATGCCTTGCTCGTTCGGGGAATTCGCACCGAGGACATCATGAGCCCAATACGGCGCACCGTTCACACTCTTACACCCTTCGCGAAAGTGCGAGGCTCCACTCTCACGTATCCGGCCGAGGTTTCACCGCAGAAAAAGAGATCCCCGGTTCGGCCTTCGGTGCCACGTCCATCGGAAGACTTGATTCACACTAGAACCTGATTGGTTATGCAAGCATTTGACGAAGTTGACGACAAGGGGAAGCAAAGCGCGGATGAATATTTAATATTACCCGATATCTGGAGCGCTCGTGCGTATATGAAAATGGAAGGTTATGATCAGATATAAGGTTTCAAAGAATGCCAAGATTTTGTTTGTCGGAATCAATCCACATCCTGGTTCCTATCGGCGAGGTGTGCCTTTTTCCAACAACAAAATGTTTTGGTATCTGCTCAACCGAGCCGGGTTATTGGATGAAATTGAAACCGACCTCAAATGTGACGAAACGCTTAAACACATTTTTGACAAAAAGTTTGTTTCGAAATACGCATTAAATTTCGTGAATCTGGTTGACCGGCCTACAATCGATATCACTGGACTGACAAAAGGTGAAGAGCGGAAAGGGGTGCGCCGAGCTTTAAAGATCATTGAAACGTACCAGCCAAAGGTCGTTTGTTTCATCGGCAAGGTGACGTTCAACAAATTTCACGGCACTCGGAAATGTGCGTATGGCTGGCAGAAGAGCATCTTCAATGCTAGTGTTTATTTGATGCATTTTCCGATCCGAGGAAGGGCATCCATACGCGTGAGAGAATTGAGAGAGATCGGACAGGTGGCTAACTTGGATTCCCGATTCCGATCCAGCACGAAAGGAGCAGCACAAAAGAACAATTGTCAATTGATAGCGAGGATTTGAACCACATATGAATAACAAGACGCGGGTTTACGAGAATGTTTTCGAGATGTTGCCCAGCGAGGAAAATCCAACCCCGCTCGTCCGGCTCAACAAACTGAACCGGTGCGCAGAATTTCCACTTTACGCGAAGCTCGAATGGATGAATCCGTTTGGCTCGGTGAAAGATCGCGCGGCATGGGAGTTGTTGCGAGATCTTGAAGAGCGGGGCGAGCTTGCCAACGGACGCGGGATTGTCGAGCCGACTTCCGGCAACACCGGCATCAGCATGGCCGCGATGGCGCGTGCGCGCGGCCATCGCCTGCTGGCGATTGTGCCGAACAAAGTGCCCCTAGAAAAAAAGGTGCTTTTGAAAATCGTCGGCGCGGACATTGAAGTCATTTCCGATGAACTATGCCCGGCTCCAGGGCTTGGCGACGGCTCGATCAATCTGGCCAAAACTCACGCAAAGGCGTCAGCCCATAAGTATGTCATGCCCAACCAGTATGAAAACTGGAAGAATGTGGAAGCTCATCTGAAGACGACCGGCCCCGAGATTTGGAAGCAGACCGAGGGGAAAATCACTCACCTGTTCGTTTCGCTCGGCACCTGTGGCACGGTTACCGGCATCAGCAGATTTCTGCGCGGCAAAAATCCCGGCATAAAAGTCATTGCGGTGCAGCCGACGGAAGGCCATGACGTGCCAGGCTTGCGAAATGTTTCACAGCTCGGCGTATCCAAGCTGTTTGATTCATCGCTCGTGGACGAGGTCCTGGAAATCGATTTTCATCTCGCTTACACGCGCGCCCTGGAACTTTGCCAAAATGAAGGCCTGCTCGCCGGCCCGAGCTCAGGCTTGATACTTGAAGGGGCGTTGGAAATAGTCCGGCGCGATAAAAAGGGCCACGGCGTGATGATTTTCCCCGACAATATTTTCAAGTACACCTCAAACATGATGAAACACATTCCCGGGCTCTCTTCCGGGACACAACCATAACCAAGCAATGACAAACTATTCAAATCCAGAAGTGCTGGTCGAAACCGATTGGGTCAAACAAAACCTGGGCACCCCCGGGATCAAATTCGTCGAGATAGATGTGGATACAAAAGCTTACGAGGCCGGCCACCTGCCCGGGGCTGTTGGGTTCAACTGGCAGACTCAACTTCAAGACCAGGTGCGGCGTGACATCATCAGCAAGGAGGCCTTTGAAAAGCTGCTCGGTGACGCGGGCATTTCACCAAGTGACACGGTGATTCTCTATGGTGATAATAATAATTGGTTTTCTGCCTACGGGTTTTGGCTTTTCAAAATATACGGGCACAAAGACGTTCGTTTGATGAATGGCGGCCGCGTGAAGTGGCTGAACGAAAATGACAAACCGTTGACAACGGAGAAACCGAAGATTGTTCCAACGCGGTATCAGGCGGCTGCGCCTGACTTGAGCTTGCGCGCCATGTTGCCTGAAGTCCTGCTGGCCCAGTCCAGCAAGAATTGCAATCTGGTGGACGTGCGGAGCCACGACGAATTCACCGGCAAAGTCATTGCTCCTCCAGGCATGACCGAGACCGCGCAGCGCGGCGGGCACATCCCGGGCGCCAAGAGTGTTCCGTGGAACACCGCGGTGGGCCCGGACGGAACTTTCAAATCGGCGGAGGAATTACGCGCGATTTACGTAGATCAAAAAGGTGTTGATCCCAAACAGGATTCTATTGCCTATTGCCGCATTGGCGAACGGGCGAGCCACACTTGGTTCGTGCTGAAGTATCTGCTCGGCCTTCCAAACGTGAAAAGTTACGACGGCAGTTGGACCGAATACGGGAGCATTGTTGGAGCCCCGATTGAAAAATGAAATCGAGGCCAATGCTCCATCTGGCGACCCGATGTGCTCATGGAGGCGAGAGTGGCCGCGAATCCGGCAAAACGAACGGGCCGTTTCAACAGGCCATTGTCCAGAGCACTGTCTTCGACTTGGGAACCTCGGCCGAGGCCGAGGCAATCTTTTCGGGCGCGCAAGGGATATGCCTATTCACGTTTCGGCAATCCTTCGGTTGATGCATTGGCGAAGATTATTGCGGACATGGAGGGAGGGGCAGAAGCTCTCGTCACCAGTTCAGGCAACGCTGCCGTGTTGTGCGCGGTGACGGCCGGGTTGCAGGGGCGCGATGGGCCGCTCGTCACGCACCAGGACATTTACGGCGGAAGCTTCGAGCTTCTGGGCATTCTCTCCAGCGTTCATCGCATGCCCGTTGAAGTTGTTGATTCCACCAACACGGAAGCCTGGTTCGATGCTGTCTCGCGGGCCGGGGCAGTATTGTTGGAAACACCTTCAAATCCGTTGATGCGGCTCATTGATATCGAGCGGACAGTCGAGCGGGCACATGCGTGCGGAGCGCCAGTGATCGTGGATAATACCGTGGCCACGCCTTTCAATCAAAAGCCCTTCGATTTCGGGGCGGATTGGATCGTTCACTCGACGAGTAAATATCTCAATGGTCATTCCGATATGATCGGGGGTTGCGTGGTGCACAAGGAGCCACTGTCAGCGATTCATCGGAGCATCCATAAGAATCTGGGCGGTACGGTGAATGCGCTCGACGCATGGTTGGTTCTGCGTGGACTTCGGACCTTCGCTCTGCGGATGGAGGCGCATAATCGCAATGGACAAACCGTTGCGGATTGGTTGCTCCGCCGTCCGGAAATATCGCGCGTATATTATCCTGGCTTTGTGCCGCAGTATCGGGCGGATATCTTTCGACGGCAAATGAAGCACGGGGGCGCTCTCCTGTCATTTGAACTGGTTGGAGGGAAGGAGGCAGCCTGCCGATTTCTCGATCGTATTGAATTGGTTTTTCATGCCGTGAGTATGGGCGGGATGGAAAGCCTGGCAACGCGGCCGGCGATGTCCAGCCACCGTGGTATGACTTCCGAAGCGCGGCTTAGGGCTGGAGTGTCAGAGAGCCTGATCCGGTTATCCGTAGGCGTTGAATCGATCGAAGATCTGTTGGCGGATTTGGAACAAGCGATCGCTGCTTAGCAAACGAAACACTTAAAATATATGAGGAGGATATAGTGCCGGATGAAAAGCGGCTTCAAAGTTGCAACCACTGAATCGGGAAATTCGGAGAAGGTTCTCGGAAGGCCCCAGTTGCGATAAATGGATTGAGCGGGAGATTAAGACGTGACGCCGACATTCATGTTTGCGACGGGTATTGAGAACAGCAGTCCCACAATACAGAACGGCCGCGAGCGTGTCGACGAAATGGAAAAGTGCGGCCATTACAAGCTGTGGTCGGCGGATTTCGATTGTGTGCAAGAAATTGGCGTTTGCTTTTTGCGTTACGGGGTCCCCTTGCATCGGGTGTTCATGGGGCCCGGGAGATACGACTGGTCCTTCGCCGATCTGGCATTCTCGGAACTGCGTCAACGCGGTATCTTTCCAATTGCTGATTTGTGTCATTTTGGTGTTCCGAGTTGGATCGGCAATTTTCAGAATCCTGACTTTCCAGAACTGTTCGCCCAGTATTCCGAAGCATTTGCGCGCCGGTTTCCCTGGATACAGTTGTACACCCCGGTGAATGAAATGTTTGTTTGCGCGGTTTTTTCGGCTGTCTTCGGGTGGTGGAATGAGCAGCTTAAAAGTGATCGGGGTTTCGTTACGGCACTTAAACACATCGTCAAAGCAAACGTTTTGGCAATGCATGCCATACTAAAGGTGCGTCCGGACGCAATCTTTATTCAGAGCGAATCATCCGAGTACTTTCATGCCGAAAATCCAAAAGCCATCAAGCCAGCCGAAATCATGAATGCGAAGCGATTCCTGTCATTGGATTTGAATTATGGCCGGCGTGTGGATTCGGAGATGTATGAATTTTTGATGGACAATGGAATGACTCGGGAAGAATACCATTTCTTTCTCCACCATAATCTCAAGCACCATTGCATTATGGGGAACGATTACTACATCACCAACGAACACCGGGTTACGTCCGATGGCGAAGCATTTCCTTCTGGCGAGGTTTTCGGCTATAACGAAATTACGCGTCAATACTATAAACGGTATCTTTTGCCCGTTATGCACACGGAAACGAACCTTTACGAAGGGCCTCGTGGCGATGAAGCAGTTTTTTGGCTTTGGAAGGAGTGGGCCAATGTTCTTCGCGTCCGCAACGGCGGCACACCGATCGTCGGCTTCACCTGGTATTCGTTAACCGACCAAATGGACTGGGATTCCGCATTGCGCGAGAACAACGGAAATGCAAATCCGCTTGGCCTATACGACCTGAACCGAAAAATTCGCGCAGTTGGCAAGGCATACAAACAACTCATTCATGGCTGGCGTGAGGTTTTGCCAACCCAAAGTGTATGTCTGCGCGTCCCGATCGAAGGAATCGAAGGCGGATCGTTTGCGGACGGCGGTAAATTCCGAAACCAAGACAAGCGACGTTGACGCCGAGTTGACCCAGTTGTGCAGGGCGGCTTTGATTTTCATCGCCGAGCAGTTCTACCAACTCCAGGCGAGGTCGCGAAAAATCCAAATACCGCTGCGGAAGAGCACCCCAGCTTCGACGTCTTTAACGACAGAATTCTGGAGGGCTTCAAGCTCTGTTGATCGACTCGCAATCCGCATCACTTGCGAAGAATGTGACAAAAACGTTGCAGGTGTGTATCATCAAGAGCGAAGCCTGAAAGAATGAAGAAATGGCGCAGCGGATGACACGCTAAAGGAATACGTATTAGTCTTTTATGGACAAAAAAGGTGAGACGGGCGAGAATTGCCGAGCAATACATTCCGTGTAGCCGATTGAATATACCAAGAGGTCACCATGACTAATTCAAATGCGTATATCAGAGGTGCGAAAATCCCGCCCGATTCGATTCAAATAAAATCTAAGGTGCTTATAGTTGAAGACGAACTCATTCTGGCACACGCGACCAAGCTGCTACTCAATAAGCTCGGTTATGAAGTCTGTGGAATCGCGACGAATGCGGATGAGGCCCTGTGGTTAGAGCTTGAGACGAAACCTGACGCTATATTGGTTGATATCGATATTGCAGGAAAGTTCGATGGCATCGGTGTGGTTTCTGAAATACGCAAATACCGGATGGTGCCCATCATCTACGCAAGCGCCGCCCGAGACGAACATACGTTGCGCCGAGTCCAAAGCGAGGGACCTGTGTTCTATTTGCTGAAGCCATACGAGCCCTTTCAATTGCGATTTGCCCTTGAAACTGCGATTCGTATGTGCGACCTGCGGACAGGGATGGCCAATTGGGAAGATCATTCTCGTTTGTTGTTCGAGAGCAATCCCCTTCCGATGTGGATAATTGATATGGAACGATTGAATTTCTTGGAAGTCAATGACGCAGCGGTCCGACATTATGGGTATTCCAAGTTGGAATTCCGGGAAATGACTTTGGTTGATATACGGCCTCCCGAGGAGGTCCCGGTTCTTATGTCGTATCTGTCGAGCGTGACCACCGCTGCGGGTCCGGCGGGCATTTGGCATCACAGAAAAAAGGACGGAAGCCGCTTTACGGTTGAAATTGCAGCCCGCGACCTCGATTGGTGTGGACGACCGGCCCGATTTGTAACAGCAATGGACATCACGGAAAAAGAAGCTACAGAGCAATGTCTTATGCGGTTACAACGGGTTCAAGGCATCGGAGGTTTCGCTTTGGATATCGCCCACGATTTGAACAACATTTTCGCTCCTATTCTGCTATCAGCCCAGATGTTGGAGAATGCTGACAATTCGGAAAAAAGGCGTTGCGTGACACAATTATCGCAACTGCCGAACGCGGTTCGCAAATGGTCCAGCAACTTTTGAGGTTTGCAAAAGGAGGTGAGAGTGCTCGAGTTGTCGTAAACATCATAGATGTGATCGGTAACGTTTTGAAGGTCACTCAGGAAACCTTTCCGAAAAGCATCTTGTTCAAGCCAGTTATTGAAGCGGGATTGTGGAATGTCATTGGAGACCCAACGCAACTTTATCAAATGCTCCTGAATGTTTTGGTGAATGCCCGTGACGCGATGCCTAATGGCGGCACACTGATGATCTCTGCCGAGAACGTGAATGTAACCGAGAGCAAATCAACTCGGTTCGGAACGGTCAATGTTGGGTCACATCTTTTATTAAGCGTTATGGATACGGGGCATGGAATGGACGAAAATGTCGAAAAGAAACTTTTTACTCCTTTCTTCAGCACGAAAACGCAAGGCAAAGGAACTGGCCTAGGCTCGTCCATAGTTTTGAGCATTGTGCGTAACCACCTAGGCTGTCTCGATGTGAAAAGCAAACCAGGATGTGGAACAAAGATTGAGATTTATTTGCCCGCTGCACCTGTTCGTGTCAACAACCCAGAACAAACGCGCATTGCTTAGAGCCTGTACTTAACTTCATCGGAATAAATTTGCGAGCATGAGAGTGGCGAAGGCGAGCCAATGGTAATTGGCGAAGGTGGATTGGAGACGTTCATAATCTTTGGCGAG